>ERZ500983.42-NODE-42-length-29544-cov-4.468276_pt1 | contig 29544 bp, 26 predicted proteins | sample MGYA00248866_ERZ500983 | MGnify/ENA primary metagenome ERZ500983 (study PRJEB25958, sample SAMN03398542) | human skin metagenome | study: EMG produced TPA metagenomics assembly of the Human Skin Microbiome Metagenome (human skin metagenome) data set. | reverse complement strand
GTTAACGTGTGGTTTAGTACGTTCAAACTTGGCCTTTGCCATAATTTAATCCTCTTTTGTTAATATTAACCCAATGTCTTAGGTCATTTACTTTATTATCAACGCTTATAGGTTATGAAAATTTGACCCATTAAATTTAACAGGTCAAATTAGCTAACTTATAATTTTTTTCAGTGTCGAATAGGATAGAAGAATTTGACTGGTTTTAACAATCAAATTGCCCATCAAACTTATTCGTCATCATCTTTATGAGTGAATTTTTTGATGATTTCATCAGCAACGTTACGTGGTGTCTCAGCGTATTTTGCAAACTCCATTGAGTAGGTTGCACGACCTTGAGACATTGAACGTAATTGGGTTGCATAACCAAACATCTCGGCTAGTGGTACTTCAGCACGGATTTGTTTAACGCCGCCAAACATGTCATCCATACCTTGCACCATACCACGGCGACGGTTTAAGTCACCCATGATATCACCCATGTAGTCTTCCGGTGTTTCAACTTCTACTTTCATGACTGGCTCAAGTAGAACAGGGTTTGCATTCATAAAGCCTTTACGGAATGCCATTGAACCTGCCATTTTGAACGACAACTCATCTGAGTCAACGTCATGGTACGAACCATCATACAGTGTTGCTTTAATACCAACGACTGGATAACCTGCAAGAACACCATTTTTCATACGTTCTTGAATACCTTTGTCTACTGCACCAAAGTACTCTTTTGGTACCACACCACCAACCACTTCTTCAGCAAATTCATATTCTTTGCCGTCAGCAGTATCAAGTGGCTCAAGACGTAACCATACGTGACCGAATTTACCACGACCACCAGTTTGGCGTACGAATTTACCTTCTTGTTCAACGGTAGTGCGAATCGTTTCACGGTAAGCGACTTGTGGTGCACCCACGTTGGCTTCAACGCTAAACTCACGTTTCATACGGTCAACAAGAATTTCTAAGTGCAGCTCACCCATACCGCTGATGATAGTCTGACCAGATTCTTCATCGGTGTGAACACGGAATGAAGGGTCTTCTTTTGCCAAACGGTTAAGCGCGATTGACATTTTTTCTTGGTCAGCTTTGGTTTTTGGTTCCACTGCCAATGAAATAACAGGATCTGGGAATTCCATGCGCTCAAGCGTAATGATATTGTTTTCGTCACATAGGGTATCACCTGTGGTTACATCTTTTAGACCTACAAATGCAACGATGTCACCTGCGCGAACTTCATCCACTTCTTTTTGTGAGTTAGCGTGCATCTCAACGATACGGCCAATACGTTCACGTTTCATTTTCACTGGGTTATAAACAGAATCACCTTGTTTAGCAACACCTGAATATACACGGACGAAAGTTAAGTTACCCACGTATTTGTCATTCATGATTTTGAACGCAAGACCAGCAAATGGTGCATCATCCGATGATTCACGAGTTGCTTCAGTTTCAGCTTTGTCATCTAACACACCTTTGATCGCATCAACGTCATTTGGTGCTGGTAAGAATTCGATAACCGCGTCAAGCATACGTTGTACGCCTTTGTTTTTAAACGCCGTACCACAAAGCATTGGTTGAATTTCGCCCGCTAGGGTACGTGCACGTAAACCTGCTACGATATCTTCACGTGATAAATCACCTTCTTCTAGGTATTTATCCATCAACTCTTCTGAAGATTCAGCAGCTGCCTCAACCATGTTGTTGCGCCATTCATCGACGGTATCAACCAAGTCAGCAGGAATTTCTGCGTATTCAAATTTCATACCTTGAGAAGCCACATCCCAAATGATGGCTTTCATCTCTAGAAGGTCAACAACCCCTTCAAAGGTATCTTCTGCACCGATTGGCACAACCACAGGTACTGGGTTACCACCAAGACGTTGTTTTACTTGGTCAACAACGCGGAAAAAGTTTGCCCCTGTACGGTCCATTTTGTTTACGAACGCAAGACGTGGTACTTTATATTTGTTTGCTTGACGCCATACTGTTTCTGACTGAGGCTGTACACCACCAACCGCACAGTAAACCATACATGCACCGTCAAGTACACGCATTGAACGTTCTACTTCAATGGTGAAGTCAACGTGACCGGGGGTGTCAATGATGTTAATGCGATGCTCTGGGAATTGATGACCCATACCAGACCAGAAACAAGTCGTTGCCGCTGAGGTAATAGTAATACCACGCTCTTGCTCTTGTTCCATCCAGTCCATGGTTGCAGCACCTTCATGCACTTCACCTAGCTTATGGTTTTTACCTGTATAAAACAAAATACGTTCAGTTGTTGTCGTTTTACCCGCATCAATATGTGCAGAGATACCGATATTACGGTAGCGATTCAAGGGTGTTGTACGTGCCATAGTTAATTCCTAAGGACTAAAGATTAAAATTATTCCATTATCAATAAACAGTTATGTCTTAAAATGAATAATAATTAGTTTTAACGTTTGATTGAAAGATCGACAACCAACTAGATAAAAGAAAGCCTTACTCTTGACATAAGTGCTGTATGATAAGAGCTTGCCATGACAAATGCATGACAAGCTTCTTTTTCAATATGCAATATTGGGCTAAATTTGCAAACTTCAAGTCGCCCAATATCATCTATCTATTATAAGCTAATTGCTACCTAGGTGATAGCAATCAGTATCAATTAGAAACGATAGTGTGAGAACGCTTTGTTTGCGTCAGCCATACGGTGAACTTCGTCACGTTTTTTCAGTGCATTACCTTTGCCATCAGCCGCGTCTAGCAATTCACCTGCTAAACGTAAAGCCATAGATTTTTCAGAACGTTTTGCAGCCGCATCAACTAACCAACGCATTGCTAATGCAGTACGACGGGAGGGACGTACTTCCATAGGAACTTGGTAGGTAGCACCACCCACACGGCGAGCTTTCACTTCCACCATTGGGCGAACTCTTTCTAACGTATCTTCAAAAAACTGGACAGGATCAACGCCCGAGTTTTTTTCTACAACACGGTCTAATGCACCGTATACGATTGATTCTGCAACTGATTTTTTACCGTCAACCATTACATGGTTAATGAATTTAGCAAGTGTTTTGCTACCAAATTTAGGATCTGGTAGGATTTCACGGGCAGCGATGACACGACGTCTAGGCATGATAATTTCCTTGTGTATTCAGGGTAGTCTGGTAGCTAAGCGGTTGCTTTTCACCAGCCTTACTGCATAGTGTTGTAAAACTATAATCAACTATGCAAACAATGTTAAAAAATGGGGTAAAAAACGGCTAAAATTATGCTTTAGGACGTTTTGCGCCGTATTTTGAGCGGCCTTGTTTACGATCTTTTACGCCTGCACAGTCAAGTGCGCCACGAACGGTATGGTAACGAACACCTGGTAAGTCTTTTACACGACCACCACGGATAAGTACAACACTGTGCTCTTGTAGGTTGTGACCTTCACCACCGATGTAGCTTGATACTTCAAAACCTGACGTCAAACGCACACGGCATACTTTACGCATCGCTGAGTTTGGTTTTTTTGGTGTGGTAGTGTATACACGGGTACACACGCCACGGCGTTGTGGGCAAGCTTTTAAAGCTGGCACTTTTGATTTTTCAGTAATGGTATTGCGACCTTTACGAATTAATTGATTTGTAGTTGCCATAAGGCACTCTCTCCCGTTTGTTGTCAAAAAATCTCTAAAAACCGCTAATAAGCTATTTTTAGGACAGCGTATTATAGAGATTTTTGTTGGTTTTATCAACTAAAAAATCACCTAGATAATGTAGATGATGATTATTAGCAAAATTTGAAGAAAAGTAGGGGAAGGCAAATCATCAAACATTGTGTTTATCAAGCATACTGGGTTCAAGCCCACTGTGAATTACATCACAACAGACTAAAATAAAAAAGACTAAAACTAAAAGAACCAATGCGCTAACTTTAAAAACCTTAAGAAACTTATCGGTTAAAAGTCAACGCATTGGTTCTAGCTCAGTTATTATTTATGGTTATTCTTCAGTCATATGGGTCAACTTTGGCGCGGGGGCAAATACCGACATCGCAATTTCAATCACTTCATTGATAATAATATTGTTATAAGCCGTACCCAAGCCAACCGCAGTGAGTGGAATGACTTTATGTAAAAAACCGAAATTAAACTGCTCAATGTTAATATTAAACTGCGTCGATAGTTCTTCTAGTTTGGTTAATATCCCCATCGCTGATTGGCTGTCTTCTTCGGCAAGTACTGCCGCTCTATATTCTTCAATCGACTGGTCGGTCATCGCTTCAAATATACCCAAGCCTGCGAGCAAAGTTTGCTTTTCTTGCAATTTATTGAGATCGACTTTACCCAAAATTTCATAAGCGATGGCGATACCTTGTTGTCCCGTCAACGGACGGTCATAAATTGCACTGATTTGGAAAATCGTCCGCAAACACACCGCCAACAACCACATCGTATCTACTAAAATACCGGGTAAACCCGCCAAGTTACTAAGTCCACCCAAGGTAGCTAAAGCACGGTTTTGATCGCCAATACTACGGGCTAGGGCTTGTCGTTCACTAGCAACCAAAGTGTCTTTAAAACGCTCATCACGCGCCAAATCAAAATTCGCCCAATTTTGCGACAGTTTACCGACTTGGGAAAAAACCGCATCCGTTGCTTTATCAAAACTTGTCTTGGGGATTAGTGAGGTCGCCATTTTGCTATAGCTGCCAAATGGGGTTTTACCAAGTAGTTTTTTTGATAGTTTGGGAATATGCTCATGAAACGCATTTTTATCATTTGATAACGCTTGTTGAAGGCTATCAAAATCAATATCTGCTAGGGGTTTGGTTTGTATCGTATCTTTTGCGCTCAGTTGTGCTAATTTGTGACCCAACGCTTCAAAGACACGGCGGCTAATAGAAGTAGAGGCTGACATGAGAGTTATCCTTAATATTATGCTTTTTTATTGGGAAATACTGTCGTAGTAAAACAGCGTAAAGAAAGTGACCGCACTTTTCAACTTTAATGCGTAAAGAGACGTTACACAATGATATCTTTTGCCAATTTATTTGAGTGTTTTTCTTGTAGCTAGATTGGGTTAGGTTGGATTAAGACAAGAAAACTAAAAGTAGCCTGATCAATCGTTATGGTGTAAGAAATATTTTGTAACATTTTTGGGGAAAAACTAGGCAGGTGAAATCCAGAGGGGTACAATAGCGTGATATTTATCATCAATTGATTAAACCAAAAGGAATGGTATATGCAGCGCGTTGTAATCACAGGGGCAGGACTTATCTCGTGTATTGGTAATGACTTAGCCACAGTCAGCGAGTCGCTACAGCAAGGCAAATCGGGCTTGGTATTTAATCCAATTTATCAAGAAAAAGGCTTTAAAGCTTGTGTCTCAGGTAGTATTGATGACGATAACCTAGATACCTCGCATATCGATCGCAAACTTAAACGCTTTTTGTCAAAAGCCAGTTTATACGCCTATCTAAGTGCGCTACAAGCAATCGAGCAAGCAGGATTGTCATTAGCAGATATTGCTCATAACACTAATATCGGCGTGGTAGCAGGTTCGGGTGGGGCATCGAGTGCCGATGTGGCGGCAGCGGTTGATGCAATGCGCGAAAAAGGCTTGCGCGGTGTCGGCGCCATGGCAGTGCCAAAAACCATGGCAAGTACGGTATCAGCCAGTGTTGCAACGGGGTTAAAGATTGGCGGGGTTAGCTACTCTATTGCATCAGCTTGCGCGACCTCAACGCATTGTGTGGGTCATGCCATGGAGCTGATTCAATTAGGTAAGCAAGACATCGTGATTGCAGGGGGCGGCGAGCAAGAAGACTGGACACAATCTTGTATGTTTGATGGCATGGGTGCGATGAGCACACAGTACAATGACAAGCCGCAACTCGCCAGTCGCCCTTACGATGCAGATCGAGACGGCTTTGTGATTGCAGGCGGTGGTGGTATGGTGGTGGTTGAGAGCCTAGACTCTGCTAAACAACGCGGCGCGACTATTTTGGCAGAGATTGTTGGCTATGGTGCAAGCTCTGATGGGGCGGATATGGTGGCACCCAGTGGGGTAGGTGCGGTCAACTGTATGAGACAAGCGCTTAAACAATCAGGCTTAAACTCAGTTGACTATATCAATACTCATGGTACCAGTACCCCCATTGGGGATATCACCGAGCTTGAAGCCATTCGCCAAGTGTTTGGTGGTGATTTGCCTCCCATTAGCTCAACCAAATCAATGACAGGTCATAGCTTGGGTGCGGTAGGGGTGCAAGAATTGATTTATTGTTTGTTGATGCTCAATCAAGGCTTTATTGCGCCCAATATCAATATTGAAAACTTGGATGAAAAAGCCAAAGATTTTGATATTGTGCGTGAGAAACGGGATGCAAATCTTAATACGATTATGACCAATAGCTTTGGCTTTGGTGGTACCAATGCAAGTTTAATCATCAAAAAGTTTGTTGAATAAATACTGATGGACGATCATAATTGATAAAAATAGGCGATGACAGTTACCCGATTGTTATCGCTTTTTTGACGCTAAATATAATCATAAAGGTAAAGCATGTACCCAATGCCAAGTTTACAACATCTTGCGCCCTCTCAACTCATCACCCTGTTACAGCAGTTTAATACGACAAATAATCATGCAATCTATCCGCTTTGGCTCAATAACGAGGGTCAAAATGTCATCGGTTTATTGCCAAAAACAATTTTTGAAATACATTCTCAAAATCAGCTTACCCAAAAGCAACGTCAAAATTGCTCATTCGACGATTTTGTGTACTGTGATACCGTGATTAATACTGGTGCTGATACTGCCATTAATAGGGTAGGTAAAGGTGTTGATATTGGCGAATTAACGGCTGTGCTTGAGGCTTATCAACACCATCAGCTATCATCTAAGCAGTCTGCTATCCAACATACAGCTAATGTGGGCTACCAAGATGGCTTGATGGGATTTATTAGCTACGATTTATCAGCGCATCATTTAGCAAATGCAAACCACGTTCAAGCAAGTGCAACTCACGGGGAAGCCAGTTACTTAACGCCCAATCAGCCGCAGCTATTTTTGGGACATTATGATATTTATTTGACCTATCAGCACCAGAAGTGGCATTTACATACAACCACTGAGGAAGCCATGGCGCAAGCCGTCACCATCGAAAACTGGCTGAATAATTTAGTCAGTGACGCCAACCTTCCTACACCAAAGCCGCTTAGCTTGTTACCTTTATGGCAAAAATCTGCGTATAAGCAAGCCTTTTACAAAGTCCAAGACTACCTAACAGCAGGCGATTGCTACCAAATTAATCTTACTCAGTGCTGGCAAGGTCAGTTGTCCAATCAGCAGTTGGTGGATTATCTACCAAGCTTGCATTACTCGACTAACGCCCCGTTTGCAGGCTATCTTGGGTTAAACAATTTTGAACTACTAAGCTGCTCACCTGAGCTATTTTTTACCTTTGCAAAAAATGCCCAAGGTGAAAATTGCATTATTACCAAACCGATAAAAGGCACACGCCCACGCGGGCAAAATGTAGCCGCTGACCAAGCCAATAAAAAGGAACTTGCCCGTAGCGAAAAAGACATCGCCGAAAATGTCATGATTGTCGATTTGCTGCGCAATGATTTGGGCAAATATGCCAAGACTGGGACGGTAAAAGTCCCAAAACTGTTTGATATCGAAAGTTTTAGCAATGTGCACCATATGGTGAGTACCATTACCGCCACCCTCAAAGAAAACATCAGCCCTTGGAGCGTTTTGCTTGAAAGTCTGCCCGCGGGCTCAATCACGGGTACACCCAAAAAGCGCGCGGTAGAAATCATCAATGAATTGGAAGCCAAACCGCGCGGGGCTTACTGTGGTACGATGGGGTATCTCAATTTTGATGGCACAGGGCAATGGAATGTGCTGATTCGTACGCTACAAGCTTCAGATAATAATGTCAGTCTGTGGGCAGGCGGCGGCATCACGATTGCGTCAGACTGTGCTGCAGAATACCAAGAATGTTTTGATAAAGTAGGAAATTTATTAAAAATATTACACCAGTAAAGTTACAACAACCTGCCATCAAGTGCGGTATTGAGTTCAGCCGCACTGATGGGCGCGCTTTCGTCCTCAAATGGATTAAACACTAGCTCAATATCATAAAAGGCGATATGGGTATCCACAATCGCCAATTTTTTGCGACCCAATTGCTGGCTAAATGCCAATAACTGTGCTTGATGAGCAAAGCGATAAGTCACCACCTCGCCTGTCTCGATATTTTGGCATTTGATAAAAAACTGTATGCTAGGGTCACTCACAGCCGTCAAACCAAACTTGTTAAGGTATCTAGTAAGCGCTGATTTTGTTCTGCCGTACCGATGGTGATACGCAAATAATCGCTAATTTTTGGTTTGTTAAAATGACGAACAATCACCCCTTGCGCCCGCAATTTTTCAAATACCTGTATGGTTTCCCCCATTGAAGCAGGTGGTTTGGCAAACACAAAGTTGGCTTGTGAAGGCAAGACAGTAAAGCCTAATTGGGTCAAAGCTTGCGTGACATCATGGCGTAGTGCGATGACTTTTTGGTTGCAGGCAACAAAATAGTCGTTATCTTGCAAGCTGGCAACTGCGCCTGCTTGGGCAAGGCGATCTAGGGGATAGCTGTTAAAACTATTTTTATACCGATTTAATGCTTCAATGAGTGAGTGATTGGCAAACGCCATGCCGACACGCAGCCCTGCTAATGAGCGAGACTTTGAAAAGGTTTGGGTCACCACTAAGTTATCATATTTATCAATCAAACTGACCGCAGAGGCATTGGGTGTGTCTGCAAAATCAATATACGCTTCATCAATCACAATGACCGCATTGCGATGTTCTTGTAGGAGTTTTTCGATATCCGCCAGCGGCAAAAGCACGCCAGTTGGCGCATTGGGATTGGCAATAATAATGCCACTGCAAGGGCGGCGATAGTCATCAACATCAATGCTAAAATCGGCTTTGAGCGCAATGGTCACCAAATCCACATGGAAAGTATCGGCATACACAGGATAAAAACTGTAACCAATATCAGGGGTTAATACCGAACGGTCTTTGACAAAAAAACAAGCAAAAATATGCGCCAAAACTTCATCAGAGCCATTACCGACAAAAATTTGATTGGGGGCTACCTGATAAACTTGTGCCATCACCGCACGGAGTTCATCGGATTCTGGGGCGGGGTAGCGCTTTAAATGATCGGCTTGATTGAGCAAAACTTGTGCGATGGCTTCAGCGACTTTGGGAGAGGGTGGAAAAGGGTTTTCATTGGTATTAAGCTTACACAGATTGTCATGCTTGGGCTGTTCACCCGGTGTGTAGGGCGTTAGGTTGCGAATCAAAGTGCTCCATAGTCGAGTGTTGATTTCGGGCGTTGCATCTGCGTTTGAAGTAAGCGTATCCACCATGACAAATCCTTACAAGATAATCAATGTGTTAAATCAATGTGGCCAGTCAATTTGCTAAGTCAATTTACCAAATTAAGTTACCAAACCAATGCGCCAAAGGCTGGCACAAACAATACATAGTAGCATAAATTGGTTGAAAATTTATCCATCGTAGTCCACTGATCTCATAAAATTTGGGCTAACGGTTGAGCAAGACGGATAGACAGTGAATTTTTAGCCGTTATGTGAATAAACCGTGCGCTGGCTTGACGAATGTGTTAAAAGATAACCTTTTAAATCAAGCCTGTTAAACCAAGCACCTTAGCTCAAGCTTATTAAATCATTCTTGATAATAAGTTACCTAGTTAAAACTTTGGAAGATGTATGAAATTCTCAGCGTCGCAATCGAGCGAGTCGAATATTCCCCCTGCTGCTAACGCGTCTCAGATGTCGGTAGCAACTGCCCCGACCAAGGCATTAATTATCACGGTAGTCATTGCCATTTTACTGCTCGCTATCAATATGCGCGCGCCGATTATTGGATTTGGTGCGGTAGCAAAACTGGTTCAGCAGGATTTGGGGTTAACGACCAAAACCATTGGTTTGATTGGTACGATTCCTGTCATGGCATTTGCATCGAGTTCGTTTGTTGCGCCTATGCTGTCACGGCGGATTGGCTTAGAAAACACCATGATTTTGGCAACCAGTTTGCTTGCCATCGGTATTTTTGTGCGAGTGGCGCATCCGCAATTAGGGTTTTTGCTAGCGGGCACGGTGCTGCTATCGTTGGCGATTTCACTCGGCAATGTATTAATCCCGGCCGTCATCAAAAAATACACCCCCAATCACATTGGGCTTGTGATGGGAAGCTATTCGATGTTTTTGTCGGTGTTTGCTGGCTTTGCTTCAGGCATTGCAATGTGGCTTGTCAGCTTGTCCAGCTGGCAATTTGCACTGGGGGTATGGGGCTGGGTATCTGTGGCAGCGGTAGCAGCTTGGCTAATAGTCGCCCATTTGCGGTTACGGCAAAAAATTAGCACCCATGATGATAATATCATCAACCAAGCGGTTGCCGAAGCAGGACGACCAAGCCGAAAATCAGTCTGGAAAATCCCGATGGCGTGGTGGATTAGTGCGTTTATGGGTTTGCAATCACTACTTTATTATACGCTCGCCAGTTTTTTACCCTCGTTACTCATTGATAAAGGGCTGAGCAAAGCGCAAGCAGGCAACGTGGGCATGGTGTTTCAATTGGTGGCTTTTCCTTCGATTTTACTGTTGACCAAATGGGTCTCTAGTCAGTGGAATTTACGCACGTTAGCGTTGCTTGCCGCAGTGGGAAACTTGGTAGGCGTATTTGGTTTTGGGTTTCTGCCCCTGCAAGGCTGGGTATGGGTTTGGAGTATTGCATCAGGCTTTGGATGTGGGGTGATTTTTACCTTATGCATGATGATTTTTACCTTAAAATCAAAGGATAGTCAACAAGCCGCTGAACTGTCGGGGATGGCACAAACCGTGGGTTATAGCATCGCCATAACTGGTCCTATTGTGACAGGTTGGCTTAAAGACTTGAGTCATACTTGGACGCTATCGATGGGGTTTTTAACCATTTTAATGGCGCTTAATTGTGTGTTTAGTTGGTTGGCAACGCAAAACAAAGCGATTGAATAGCGAGGAAAAATTTGGGGTAACCTTGCGCATTTTACCCGGCATTTTTATGTTAAAGGCTTGTGTATCTTTCAGCTAAATTGAGTAAAAAATCCTGTTTATTGCCAGCTTTTTATCTATACTGTGAGCGTCATTACCAATGCAATTAACGGTAACTAACCGCAATATTATTGGTAATGCTCTGTTTTATCCCTAACAACTATATAGCCAATCTTGGTAGCCAATCATAAGATAACGTTGTCTAGTCAAGATTAGCCATCTTATAAAATTAGCCACAAAAAAAATCATCAGAGGAAAATAACATGTCAAACGATAAACGTATTTCAGACGCAATGGAACAAGCGCTAAACAAGCAAATGATGGAAGAAGCCACACAAGCACAGGCGTATATTGCGCTCGGCAGCTGGGCGGAAGTGAACAATTACCCAGGTATTGCAGATTTTTTCTACAAGCATTCGGCTGAAGAACGTAACCATATGTTCAAATTTTTAGCCTATATCAATGAGCGTGGTGGCGAAGCTAAAATTGAAGCGATTCCCGCACCGCGTGACAACCCTGTCAGTCTTGAAACCTGTATCGAAGACGTTTGGCAACATGAGTTAGAAAATTCAAAAAAAATCTATGCACTTGTGGACCAAGCCATGGCAGAGCGCGATTGGGCAACGTTTAATTTCTTACAATGGTTTGTCAAAGAACAAATCGAAGAAGAAGCGTTAATCAATAATCTACGTGATAAATTTGCCTTGGCATCAAAAGATAAGGCGGATAACCAAAACTTCTATGAGTTGGATAAAGACATGGCATCAGCCTCTCAAGAAGGTGATTTGCCACGTGAAAAATCGGTTGAATAATTTTTGCCTGCATAAAAAAAGCTGAGAATCAATCTCAGCTTTTTTTGTACTTCATTATTATTTAATTTCAGTTTTTACTTCAGTGTGAGCTTAGCTTTGTGAATTAACTTTTTAAACTAACGTCACTGGCATCGACTGGCAATTGATTGGGTTTTAACGCCACAGGCTGTGATACCAAAGCGGCTTTAAATACTTCATCAATCGTTTCTACTGGCTGGATGCTTAAGCCCTGTTTGACATTGTCAGGAATATCAATCAAGTCACGCTCATTGGATTTTGGAATCAACACGTGTTTGATACCGCCACGATGCGCTGCAAGCAGTTTTTCTTTCAAGCCACCGATACGTAACACTTTGCCACGCAAAGTAACTTCGCCTGTCATCGCAATATCGGGGCGAATGGCAATACCTGTCATCGCAGAGGCTAACGCAAGCGTTAACGCAATACCGGCAGATGGACCGTCTTTGGGAGTCGCACCTTCTGGCATATGCACGTGGATATCTGTGCCTTTGAGCTTATCATAGCTGACGCCTAAGCTATCAGCACGGGCACGAACCACCGTCATCGCCGCACGAATTGACTCTTTCATCACATCGCCTAGTGAACCTGTAAAACTCAGTTCACCTTTACCTTGCACCGCAACCGCTTCAATGGTCAACAGCTCACCACCGACTTGTGTCCAAGCCAAACCTGTGACACGACCGACTTCAGGTTCTTGCTCCGCCAAGCCATAATCGAATTGGTACACACCCAAGTAATCAGCGACATTCGAACTATCGACCGTTAATTTGTGTGCCGCGGTTTTATCTTCCGCTTTATCTTTGCCCGATGATTCAACATTTTGTTTCACCACTTTGCGGGCGATTTTGTTGATTTCACGTTCAAGGTTACGCACACCTGCTTCACGGGTATAACGCTGTACAATCGCTTTGAGTGCCTCATCGGTGATATCAATTTCAGTATCACTTAAGCCGTTTTGCTGAATCGCTTTTGGTACTAAGTATTTATCGGCGATGCTGATTTTTTCATCTTCGGTATAACCTGGCAAACGAATCACTTCCATACGGTCAAGTAGCGCAGGCGGAATATCCATACTATTGGCGGTACAGATAAACATCACTTGTGATAAGTCTAAATCCATATCCAAGTAGTGATCGTTAAAGCTATGATTTTGCGATGGGTCTAACACTTCAAGCAGCGCTGAAGCAGGGTCACCACGAAAATCTTGCGCCATTTTATCGATTTCATCGAGTAAAAATAGCGGATTTTTCACGCCCACTTTTGAGAGTGATTGTACGATTTTACCTGGCATAGCACCGATATAGGTACGTCGGTGCCCACGAATTTCGGCTTCATCTCGCACGCCGCCCAATGCCATACGGATAAACTCACGACCTGTCGCACGGGCAATGGATTCACCCAAGGAAGTTTTACCCACGCCAGGCGGACCTACTAAGCAGAGAATCGGACCTTTTAAGGTATCCACGCGAGATTGCACTGCCAAGAACTCCAAGATGCGGTCTTTCACGTCTTGTAAACCATAATGGTCAGTGTCAAGCACGTCATGGGCTTTATTGAGGTCGATTGAGACATCACTGGTTTTGTTCCAAGGCGTATCTAAAATCCACTCGACATAGTTGCGCACGACCGATGACTCAGACGAGGCAGCAGGCATGGTTTTGAGTTTACGAAACTCATTTTCTGCTTTTTTACGCACCGCTTCTGGCAAATCGGCTTCCGCTAAACGTTTCTCTAGCTCAGCAATGTCGTCATCTTCATAATTTTCACCGCGTTCTTCATGAAGGTCAGAAAGCTCAGATTTTATCGCTTTCATTTTTTCATTTAAGAAATACTCGCGCTGGTTGTTTTCCATCTGGCGACGTACCGCTTCTTGTAATTCTTGCTCGATATTGTGCTCGGCACTTTGCTGAATCAAATAGTCTGACAACGCTTTGATATGCGCAGTCAAATCATCGACTTCCAAAAAGTTTTGTTTAATCGATAAATTGAGTGAGACACGCGTCGCAATGAAATATACCAACTCTTCAAGTTGGGTGATACGCTCAGCCACACGAATCAACTCGCGTGAGTTACGTAGGCGATTTTCCGCATATTTGCTAAACAAAGCAACTAACGCTTCTTTGTGCGATTTTTGCGTTTTAGCGGTCATATTGACGGTGATAGGCGCTTTTTCAAAATCGGCCAGTAATACCGCTTCTTCCTCAGCGCTGTCTTGGATGTCGACCAATTTGGCACGGTACAGACCTTCAATCAGCACTTTGATGCAATTTTCGTCATTTTCATGTGGCATGGTATTGACGACACGGCACACCGTACCATATTCAAATAGATTACTGGCATCAATGTCTTCAGATAGTGAGTCTTTTTGTGCCACCACCAATACTTTATTGTCAAATTCATTTTGCGCAAGCTCGACTGCTTTGACTGAAGGCGTACGACCCACAAATAAAGCAATTTGCATTTGTGGATACACCACAACGTCACGTAAAGCTAACAATGGTAGCGTCGTGAATTCTTGCGACTCAGATGATTCTGGATTTGTCATTAAAACATCATCTTGCATATACTATGTCCCCTTAAATAACACAACAAGCAACTGACCATTTGTGAGCAAATGATGGCTTGCTGATAGACTTAAAAATATAAATGGCGTCAATGCAAAAAATTGCAAGGCTAGCGATTCAAAGGGAAAAAAAGAATATATGAAGGGATTTAAAAGGCTAAAAATTGTGGTGGCTAAGGCAATTTTCTAGCTCGGCATAGCAAAAAGACATTTAAAATAAGAGTCAAGATAATTAAAAAAAGCCCAAATTTGACGCTTGAAGGAAAAATATCTAGCATGGCGCTATAATCTTCAATTATTAAACGCTTGTATTGGGCATAAAGCTCAAACCAAATCGCCAAAGTGCAAGCTGTCATACTGACAAAGATTATCAAACTAAACCAAGCCTCACTTAGCCAACGCTTCAGCAAAACAGGTTGTGTTAATCCCAGTAGCGGCAACAACCAAGCCAACAATCCCAATAATATACTAATCATAAAGTCACTCTAATATTGATTCATTACTGCCTAGAAGTCATCCAAGTCTTCAGAATTCACTCGGGTAAAGGCATCAGCTTGGGTTAAAAGTTGCGTTAACCTAGCGGGATTCATGACACTGGCAATTTCTGCATCGCTTAATTCATTAAGATTTTCAGTTAATTTGGCATTATTAGTTGGTGAATCTGAAGCGGTAGTTGGAATGCTGTCATTGTTTTTTTTATCGTTCATCTAATGATTATCCATTTATTGTTTAGACACCAAATAGCGTCTAAATATCCATAGTTTACTCGGCGTGATAAGGGCATCAAGCTTGATATCCCAAGGATTGCTGTCAAGTTTTTCAACCAATTGAAAATCATAAGCCCAGCCAATTTTAAGCGGTTTGCTTTTAGCCTTGGCTAAGGTGCGGTCATAGTAACCGCCACCCATACCCATACGATTGCCAATTTTATCCGCTGCCACTAGCGGCATAAACAATACATCAAGCGCCGCTACGTTAAGCATTTTTCCTTTCTCAGGTTGGCGCATACCCAGTGGGTGTTTGGGTAGGCGAGATTGTCGCCAAGTTTTTTGAGTAAACTCGATAAATACAAGCGGCTGATGTTTGCCAGTGACGACAGGTAAATAAATACGATAACCGCGCTGTCTCGCCCAATCCATCAGCGGTTGGGTAGGCATCTCCCCAAAGGCATCTGCAAAAATCCCGACCTTGACGTTTTTGCCAGTTAAAGCAGGATGCTGTAGTCGATTTAAACTTCGTCGTGCTTGATAAGCGGCGCGATTACGGTGGCGCTTGGATAAGCGTAGACGTTGTTGACGTAACTGTTTACGCAAGTGATGAGCATTCATAGATTCACAGCGATGATGGAATGGTTATAGATTATAGTTAAGCCATTGATAATAAATCAAAATCAAAAGAAAGCCAAATGGCTGATTTGGCTAATTAGGTTTAGTTGCTTAGCTATTTATTCACTTATTTATTTGCTTAAACACCCAAACATCCTACCGATAGTGTACAACCCATAACAAGTGTCCACTACCTATTATTACCTGTTATGCCATTACCTTTGAAATCTTTAAAAAATAAAGCATTTTTGCGGACGGTGATACTGAGTTTTAGTAGCCCTACGGACTCAAAGTTAACTAGCAGCGCCTGTAAAAGATGATATGATTGCTGATAACGAGGATGACGGTTTATGTATACGTCTTTAAATTTTTATCTCAAGTCCAATTACCAAAGTTTGACTTGTAAGTTAACTCGTTTGTAGTTTATGTTGCATTTTTTTAAATTGCTGTGTTAATAACTTAGGAAAAATTAATGGATGCACTCAGTATGTTGCTTGAAGATATACATTTGTATCAAACTCAGTATCACTATATACACGCCACTGGGGAGTGGTCGTTTGAGTTAGATAAAAAAGATTGTATCGTGTTTTATTTGGTTACCACAGGTGGGATTAGTATTAAGGTCGATGATGTATATCGCAACGCACACGCGCGCGATGTGGTCATGGTGCCAGGCGGCAAAAAACACCTTATTTGTGGTGTGGGGCAATCGGATATCCCATCAATTGACATTGCTCCGTTATTAAGCAACCAGACTGTTGAAACTATCAACTTGGGTAACCCGGTCATTCATAGCAAAGGTGATGAGCCAGCGCAAACAACTGAAATGGTGGCGATTGTGTGCCATTACGATCGAGAGATTACGCGCCCGTTACTCAGCGCTTTACCAGAAATTTTGCCAGAAAGCGAATCAAACGATGAGCAAAAAATGATTATGCTTGATTTGGGTGTCAAATTTTTGGCATTAGAGTCTGAGCAGAACCGACTTGGTAAAATGACCATTATCAATCGTATCGCCAGTATTTTGATGATTGAGTGTGTGCGCAATTATATTGAGGACTTGCCCGAAGCGACGGATAATTGGCTAAAAGCTGTGAAAGATCCTTACCTTGCCAAGGCGTTGGCAGTCATGCATGATCGACCCGAGACCAATTGGACCATTCATAAGTTAGCTGAAGTCGCCGGGATGTCACGCAGTAGTTTTGCCGAACATTTTCGTGAGGTGGTGGGGGTGCCGCCGTTAACTTATTTAACCGACTATCGACTTCGTCTTGCAGCGCGTTATTTACGGCTACAAGAAAATAGCATTAGCCGTATCAGTGAGTTAGTGGGTTATGCCTCCGATAGTACCTTTAGCCAAGCATTCAAACGCGTCTATAAAATGTCACCACGAAAATATCGCCAGTCGTTTCGAACCGATGGTGTGCATTTTGCTGACAGCTTGAGCGAGGAATGAGTCAGTAGTCGAGAACCCTGAGTAACCACAAAAAAGCAGGTTTGCTGCGGTTTTGTGGTTATCGCCACTTTTATAGCAAGCTCTATGTCTTAGAGCGAGTTTTATGGCAACTAAGAATGCCCAGTCTATTTTCATAGCAATATCTGTTAGGTTATGTCGACAGGGGTATGATATAGTGACAAGCACTGTCCCATATTTTATCAGCTGCGATTGCCAACATGGAAACTTCAACTACCAAAGGTCAACCTGTCGAAGCACATGGCTTGCACATCAAGCCCAATCCAGAAGACCCTGCGATGGACCATCGTGGTGTTAACCCAATGGATGTTACCAGTCAATACACGGCCGTGTTTCATGCCCAAGAAAATGCGGTGACCCAGTATTTTGAGCACTCCCAACCCCATCAACTGTTATTTTATATATCCAGTAAAAAATCCCAGTTTATTGAAACTAAAAAACTGCAAGTCGCCAAATATTTGAACATGCGCGATAATGTTGGGCTGATGCAACTGCAGCATTTGTTCAATAATTTACATATCGTCGATGATTTGGTGATGTCGATTAGCCATCATTTACCGCCGCAGCGACCGATTGGTTGGCAGATTGTCAGCCAAAACAAAAATTTAATGAACCTGCCAACCGTAGGCTTGATGCCATCATCCGCTGAATTTCGCGGTCTTGAGCATAGTTTGGCGGCGACCGTGATTGAGTTTTTGGGGGTGGCATGCTATCACAATGACCGGGGTTATTTTGTCGGGCATATTTTAGGTTATTTATTTAGTTGTTATTATTTTGCCCATCTCGGTGTCAACTATTCAGTCACCCCATTAAAAGAGGCGGCGATTCCCAATTACCCTTACCAAGTCATCAATGTGGCAGAATTGGTGAGACTATTGCAATCACTCGATGAGTCGCTCAAAGCGCAAGTTTATCAATTAGCCATCTATTGTGCGCAAATCAGTGAATACGCCGTTGACAAACGAATCGAGAAAATGCTGATTACTGAGGTCAATAGCTTTAACAAACAAGACTTGCGCGATGAGCTATCGGTGTTGGTACAATATGATTCCAATGAAAACGAGTCTTTATTTCAGCCTATTAAGCCTTTAAAATAACGCTAATCTTACCCGTTGGGAACTCACATGCCCGCATTTCAGTACAAAGCCATGGATACCCAAGGCAAGTCACACCAAGGTATTCTTGAAGCCGATTCTGCTAGGCTAATCCGCCAACAACTGCGCGATAAAAATTTACTGCCTGTCGAAGTCTCACCTGTACAAAAAACCGATGTCAGTCGCAACCGATTGTGGCAAAAAGGGGTGGGCGCGTATGATTTGGCATTAATCACCCGCCAATTGTCGGTGTTGTTGGCAGCGTCGATACCGATTGAACAAGCGTTGCAAGCGATTGCCAAACAAAGCGAAAAACCGCATGTCAAAGCGTTGATGCATGGCGTGCGTGCCAAAGTATTGGAAGGCTATAGCCTAGCGAGCGCGCTACAAGACTCTGGTAATTTTCCAGCGATTTATATCGCCACCATTGCCGCAGGTGAGCGCTCAGGGCATTTGGATTTGATTTTAAACCAGTTAGCCGATTACACCGAAAATCGCTTTGCCATGCAAAAAAAGGTACAAGGCGCGATGGTGTATCCGATAATTTTGCTGATGATGGCAGTGGCAGTGGTGGTGGGCTTGATGAGCTTTGTCGTGCCAAAAATTGTCAAAGTGTTTGAACAATCTGAGCAAGCGCTGCCCTGGATTACCCAAGTGGTGTTGGCATTGTCTAATATTTTAACCCAATGGTGGTGGCTGATATTAGGCGGGCTAATCGGTGCGGTTTTCTTATTTGTGAAGTTTATTAAAACGGCGGCAGGCAAAGCCACTTTTGACCAATTTGTCTTGCGGTTGCCGGTGTTTGGTAAATTATCGCGAAATCTGAACGCATCACGTTTTGCCAGTACGTTAGCGATTTTGGTACGTTCAGGGGTGCCATTGGTGGAAGCACTGGCCATCGGCGCGGCAGTCACCACCAATACCCATATCAAACATACCATCGCGCGCGCCACAGAAAAAGTCACCGAAGGCGCAAGCCTATCAAGCCAGCTTGAGCGCAGTAATTATTTTCCGCCGATGATGGTACAAATGATTAAAAGCGGTGAGAACTCAGGCGAGCTTGATGACATGCTGACGCGTGCAGCAGCGATGCAGCAAAATGAAGCCACCAATATGATTAGCACGCTATTGTCACTACTTGAGCCGCTGATGTTGGTGCTGATGGGGGTGATTGTCATGACCATTGTGATGGCAGTGATGCTACCGATTATTAATATGAATGATTTGGCAGGGTAAAACCTAAAACCGCCAAATAATTAATCGCTAAATAATTAATGGCTAAATCATCCGACAAAATTAACCAAATCGGTATGCAAATTGTCAAAAAAGCCGTGTAAAATCCTAACACCTTATCAAAAAGCGCTAAAAATCTAAAAAATGGAAATTCGTATGTGTTGTGCTCATGTATCAAAAAATCGTCAAGCGGGTTTTACCTTAATTGAAGTCATGGTAGTGATTGTCATTTTGGCAATTTTGGCAGGTCTTGTGGTACCCAAAGTGGTGGGTCAAAGTGACAAAGCCCGCGTCAAAACCACCGAAACGGCTTTATCCACCACCTCAAATGCCATTGATATGTTTAAAGTGGACAATGGTCGCTATCCCACCACCCAAGAAGGATTGGAAGCCTTAAATAAGCCACCACAAGGCGCCAAAAACTGGCCAGAGGGCGGGTATATTAAAGGCGGTTTTCCTAAAGATGGCTGGGATAATGACCTACAATATGTTATCCCAGGTACCGAAGGCAGAACCTATGATTTGTTCTCACTGGGGGCTGATGGCAAAGAAGGCGGCGAAGGTCAAGACGCAGACATTTTTGCTAAGTTATAAGTTTGGTGTTTTCACTGGGTTAACGAAATCAGAGTCACGCACTCTGATTTTTTTTGCTAGGTTTTTGGACAGGGATTAGCTAAAATTAGTCGTCATAGTATAATTACGTGGCTTAAAACGTATAAACTTAAAACATATGAATTTGAAACGTGTGAGAAGTTGTCTTTGAAAAATATATCCCCTATGCCTACGCCCTTGTTTTGTTTTCGAACCGTGAGTCGTCATGTCTCTTTGCTTGGCACGCTACTGGCTGTCACTAGCCTCACTATGCCAAGCGCGCAAGCGATTAGTTTAAGCGAGGTTTTTGGCGGTAATGACAATCCCAGCTTGACCGCCAAAGACAAGCCGCTACCGGTGCATGAGGCTTTTAAAGTCTATACTGAGCAAAAAGGGCAAGTAGTGACCATTCATGTGGATGTCAAAGCAGGCTATTATGCGTATCGGGATAAATTAACCTTACAATTGCCTGATGGGGTAACAGCGACGCCGCTACAATTTAGTGCAGCACCGACCTATGTGGATGACCCAGATTTTGGTCGGGTGCCTGTGTTTGAACACCCCTTTACTGCCACAACCACCTTGAGCGCGGATAAGGCAATCACCTCACAACCTGCTACGGTCAAATGGCAGGGCTGTGCCAAAGTAGGACTTTGCTATCCCCCTGAAAAGACCAAATTTGTCATCACCCAATTGGCCGCTTCCACCAAAAATGGCGCAAAAAAATCAGACGCAATGTCGTCAAAAACCGCTCAAGCCAAAGTCACCAATACTGTGGCGACGACCAGCGATGCCGCCCCGACAACGACTCAGCAATCTGCTAGCTTGACCCCTGCTAAAACCGTCGATGAGGCAACTAGCCCACCGTCTGCCAAACCAGCGATTTCCGGTGGCAGTACAGCCGCAGCGGGGCAGCAAGTCGCATTGACCCCAGTGACCGATGCTTCAGCCACCGATGTCTTAACCACAGCGCAGTTAACGGCATCCGCCCCTGTCGTATCTATGGCATCGTCTCAACCTGCCCAAACAACTGTCATGACTAAACCCGCGGCTGCATCGGCGGCGGCAACGAGTTTGACAGCTAGCGCTAGCAATCAAGATATTTTTGGATTGACCAAGCATAGCGGTGTTGCGTTATTGCTGTTGTTTTTAGCGGGATTGGGGTTAGCTTTTACCCCTTGTGTGCTACCCATGCTGCCGATTGTAGCCAATATCGTTGCCCGTCAACATCGTCCATCTGCCAAAAAAGGGTTATTACTCACGGGCAGTTATGGTTTGGGTGTTGCCACCAGTTATGGCATTTTGGGCGCAGTGATTGCGTTATTTGGGCAATCTTTGGGTATACTAAACTGGCTACAAAACCCTGTTATTTTGCTAATTTTTGCAGGGCTATTTATCGTGCTTGGACTGTACATGTTGGATGTCATTCGCTGGCAACTGCCGCATGCGCTGCGTGTTAAGTTCCAGAAAATCAGCCAAATTGGGGAAAATCGACTCGGTAGCTTAAGTGGTAGTTATTTGACGGGCTTGTTTTCTGCACTGGTTGTCTCACCTTGCGTGTCGGCACCCCTTGCAGGTGCGTTGGCAGGCGTGGCAGCGCTGGGTGATCCTGTGATGGGTTTTGCCGCATTGTTTTTATTGGGGCTTGGGCTATCCACACCGCTAATTTTACTGGGCGCCACCCAAGGTAATTTTATGCCAAAAGCAGGTGAGTGGATGAACTGGGTCAAAACCAGCTTTGGTTTGCTGTTATTTGGCGTCGCTTTATTGATGATAGAGCGTATATGGCTATCAAGCTGGATGCTGATGCTATGGGCGCTGTGGTTTGCTGTGATTGGCTTATGGCTGTGGCGCTGGCAAGGCAAAAAAGGTCAACTACTCACTCAAGCACTAGCATTGCTAGCATGCATCTGGTCAGCGTGTCTGGTGATAGGCACTGCCTCAGGTAGTCAAGATAGTTGGCAGCCGCTTAACAAGCTTGTGAATACTTCAGGGCAATCGGCATTCACGGCAACAAAGACCACCCAAACGATTACAATCACTAAACTGTCAGAGCTTGAACCCTTGCTTACGCAATATCCAAAGCTAGTCGTCGATGTCACCGCAGAGTGGTGCATTGAATGTCGTATCATGGATAAAACACTTTTTGCCAACCCGCCGCAAAGTTTAGCCAGCTGGCAAGTTGTCAAACTCGATGTGACTGACAATACGCCGGATAGCCAAGCAATCTATAAAAAACTAGCCGTGTTCGGTCCGCCTGTATTGTTGTTTTACCAAAACGGTCAACTGGTAGCAAGACAAAACGGTGCAGTCAAACGCCCTGATTTTGAGCAACTTTTGTCCCAATTAAATTAACTCTAATTAAACTCAGTTAAAGAAAATTCAGTTCAAGAAAACTCAGTCAAATGATTCATTGACCCATTCAACCATAAAGGTTAAATAAAAATTGAACTATCACTTAGCAAAGTCTATAGCCATCCCGTTAACTTTCGGGGTGCTAATTTTTGTCACTGGGTGTTCCCATGAAGGCAATGCCGACCAACAGCCAAGCCAAAATAAAAGCCAAAACCAAAGCGGAAATAGCCAGTTAGCAAGCTCAAATTCACCGTTAGTGGACTCAAAGTCCAATCAACAGACGGCTAAAAACTCAAGCGCTTATACTGACAAAAAACGTCAGGCAACAAATCTTCAATGCAACAACGCCGTCATTAATCAAGCTTATCAAGCCAAAAATCCCAGCGTTAAACGACAGGTATTAGGGTGTGGTACGGTGATTAAAGTGCTAAAAGACGATAATGAGGGTAGCCGCCATCAAAAATTTTTGGTCAAAATTGATAACTACCCAAACATCACGGTGTTAATTGCCCATAATATTGATTTGGCACCGCGCATCGAGGGTATCGAAACCAAAAATCCCATTCGTTTTTATGGTGAATATATTTATAACGACAAAGGTGGCGTTGTACATTGGACACACCGTGACCCCGCTAGCCGTCATCAAGACGGTTGGCTTGAGTATCAAGGTCAGCAGTATCATTAGAATTACCCATACAAGCACCCATAGAAATACCAATAATTGATGAGCCAATAGTTGATGAAAACTTTACTTTACTGTTAAAAATTATTATGCATTTGTTAACTATTTGTCATCAATTTTTGCTATCATGAACGATATTTTTGTAAGAAGGTCAACCTATGTCACAACTTACGCTTTACCGTACCGCTTTATCGCTTGCTATACTAGCCACACTAACAGTTACAGCAACGGCGCAGGCAAAAACTTCAACAAAAGCTTCAACAAAATCCTCAGCAAAAAATGCAACAAAACCCTCAACACAAGATTCAACAAAAACTTTAATAAAAACAACCGTTATTCCTGTCGACGAGCAAATGCTGCTAACCTGTTCAAAAATCACTGACAATGTCGCGCGTCTAGCTTGTTTTGACAAGATAAGCGTTGGTAAAATCGAACCCGAAGCCAAGGCGCCCCTTGATATTGCCAAAACCTTGAAAGTGAGTATCAAAGAAGGTAAAGCAGTGCCCGTGTTAGCCGTGGATCAAACGACAACTGTCACGACCCCCACTAAAAACGAGCAAAAAAAACTGGATCATTTGGTACCCAACAAGCTTGACAAAACCATCTTAAAACAAGTAGGGGTGACTGCAACGGATGTGGAAAAATATACGCCACTGAGTGTGTTATATGACTTGGATAAAAATGATCCCAAAGGGATACTGACGATACGTCCACATTTGCCCATGTATGTCATGCCGCTTTGGTACAACGCCACGCCAAACTATGACATCAATTCACCCACCCAAGATCATGTTCGCGCATCGAAAGATTCTTTGCAGCACTTAGATAGCAAGCTGCAAATTTCAATGAAAACCAAGCTTGCCCAAGATGTGTTCGATACCAATGCCGATGTTTGGCTTGGCTATACCCAGCAGTCTTATTGGCAAGTGTACAATGGTAAAAGTTCAAGACCTTTTCGCAGCTCAGATTACCAGCCAGAGATATTTTTGACACAGCCTATCAAGGGTAATCTGCCTGGGAATGGGTCATTAAGAATGTTAGGCGCGGGGCTCGTGCATGAATCAAATGGACAATCAGACCCGTTATCCCGTTCTTGGAATCGTATCTATGCGATGGCAGGGACGGAGTGGGGCAAACTCACCGTGATTCCAAGACTGTGGTTAATCGCAAATGAAAACAGTAAAGACTCGGATAACCCAGATATCGGGGACTACATGGGCTATGGCGATGTGCGTTGGTTGTATCCGCTCAATGACCAAAGCACGGTGGGTGGTGTGATGCGTTATAATCCAAGTACCAATAAAGGCGCTATACAGGTGGATTATGCTTATCCATTGACAGGCGGTATGAAAGCGATTTTACAAGTATTCCATGGCTATGGTGAAAACATCCAAGACTATAATCACAAGAGCACCAATATCGGTATTGGTATCATGTTCAATGATTTTAAAGGGCTTTAACTGCGTTTATGGCAATCATAGCCCCCTTGCCTTGGTGGCGATTGCCCTTTGCCATGGCGCTAGTGTATCAAGCGAAAGTTCATCACCGTTGCCAACTATGTGGCATCAATGATTGCGCTGCAGCAGGCTTTGATAACTTAGCACCGCGTCACCATGACCATTGGTTCAATCGACAGCAATTTCTTTGTCAGCCATGCCATAGCCAGTTTGCATGGTCCGCGTCATTTTTTACTTTGCAACTAAAGCAAACGTCACTGCGTGGCGTAGCCAGCGGCTACTATCAATATCCCCTCAATCAAATCATGCTTGGGTATAAAAATGGGCAGCAGTTACATCATCTGCCCGTTTTGGTACACGCCATCCGCCAGCTTAAGCCGCCTCAAGGATGCCATGCCAAAAATTCGTTAATCGTTAAAGTGCCAACAAGTTTACAGCGCATTAGGCAACGCGGCTTCGATCCGCTTGCCATTTTAACCGCTTATCTAAGCTTTCACTGGCAAATCCCTGTTTTTACGGGTGTGCAGCGACTCGACCGACCTCACCAACAGGGTCTAAGCCGAGAGGAGCGTTTGGATAATATCAAAGATGCGTTTTCCCTAACAGATATGCCGCCTAGCAAACATTTGATTTTGTTTGATGATGTGGTCACCACAGGCGCCACCCTGTCTGAATTGGCTAATCTACTCACAAATTATCACCCATCTGCCCATATTCATGCATATTCAGTCTTGCATGGTAAGGTTTTGCATTAGGCCCTGCTTGTCACTGCTTTGCGACCAAAGTTGCAACGCCATACCGTTAAAGCTCGCAGATAAAGGCGGGCTACCAGTGGGTTATTGGAAGGATTCTTTAAAATACTAAGCTAAAAATGATTTGATAATACGTGAGCGCCCTTTCGTCCTAATTCGCTTAGCAACGATAAGTGGTTGAGTTAAACTATCGGTAGTAAGCTTTAGGTATGACAATTAACAAAAATACTGCGATAATAGGTATGTTTTTTGCTTTAATATTAGAATAGTTTGTGCTAGTAAACATAGTATGATAGGTCGTTTATCGAGGGGTATGGATGGGTATTGTGATGAAAGTTTTGAACAGACAGTATCATCGTGACCAAGGTCGTGACCAAGGTTTTACGCTGATTGAGCTTGTCATCACCATTGCGATTATGGCTATCATTGCGGCGATGGCAGCACCCAGTATGCAAAAACAGATACAACAAGCGAAAATCAAAGATGGGGCAAACATCATTGAAGCTGCGCTAAAAGATGCAAGAACCCAAGCAATGATTGCTCAGCGATCTACTAGGGTAGTGCTAACCAACAACACGTCAAGCAAAAAAATTACCGTACTGTATGTAAAAAGGTTATCAACAGATGCCGATGAAATGCTGTCTGATTATACGCTAGACAAAAATTTGACGATTACCGCCAGCCCAACTGCCTTAACTGCAGTTAGTTTTACCCCTTACAAAAAAGCTTATCCAGGTGACACGGGAACTAGACCTGATGACACAGACACAGATAGCTCGACCAATTTTTCAGTGTGTTATGGCGCTGGGTCTGATAAATATACCATCATGGTCGATGCAAGCAGTAATATTGTCACTAGCAAAAATGGGACGTGTTCATGAATTCACAAAAAGGCATTGGCTTAATAGAAGTGCTGGTGGCATTGATGTTGTTAGCAATCGCGGTGCTTGGATTCACTGCGATGCAGATGACCGCAGTCAAAGCCACCGATGAGAGTTTGATGCGTACCCGAGCATTAACGGTACTGCGTGGTGCAGCCGAGATGATGCGAGCGAATATAGATGGCATACCCGCATTCAAAACAGCGATTAACGGCACCGCCACCACACTCACCAACACAGATACTAGCAATGTGGCTATCACCAAAGATAGTTGTATGACAGGGGGTACGCCTGTGTCCTGTACCATTAAGCAATTGGCAGTAAAAGACGCCTTAACCGTCAAGCAATATGCCACAGACAATGGCTTGAACGTGGGTATGGCAACTTGCCCGACCAAACGCACGACAACCACTAGCGCTAGTGGTGTTGCCACAACGATTAGTACGGTTGGACAAGACCGCCAATGCCTGATTGCTGCTTGGGGCGATACCGACCCGATTTTTTTGGATACCGCCGTTGCATCCGATACGACTAAAGACAAACCCTGCGCTAATGAAGATGCGGTCTATAATTTTGGTGCACAATGCTTCATTATGGAGGCATACTGATGATATCAAGTTATCGTTCTACTTCAGGCTTTACTTTAATAGAGCTCATGATTTCATTGGTATTGGGGCTGCTGATTTCTGCTGCGGTGATACAAGTATACCTAACGAACACCAAAACCGCCTCGACCCAAAAAAGTGGCAGTGAGCTACAAGAGGCAAGCGTTTTTGGTTTGCAGCAGCTAGAGAGCCATTTGCGATTGGCAAACTTGGGCAATTCAGTAACCTCTATTACCGATAAAACGGTGGGTGGTGGCATCGTCATTTCACCTGAAAATATTGGTTTGGCAAGCTCAGACACATCCAAAAATCTTTATTTTACACGCACTGGCGGCGATTCTAATATCACAGGGATCAATAGCGACCAGTTAACGATTCAATTTAAAAATACCACGGGTGTAAAAATTGCGGATTGTGAAAGTGCTGATATTGATCCAAAAGCTACTGTAATTGAGCGATATTTTATTAGAAGTTCAAGTACCACAGGGCAAGGGCTAGTGTTAGCTTGTGATGCGGGTAGGGTTACAGATACAGGTATTACTGGTTTGAGTGCGGACTATGAAAGCGGTGGCAGCGAGGTAATCTTAGGGGTAGACCAATTCAAAATCTTGTTGGGTATCCAAACTGACGCACCTAGTGATGCTGGGTTGATGCGTTACCTGACCGCCAGTGAGTATTTAGCATTGTCTGGTACCAAGCCGCCCATTACCGCAGTCAAAATTGGGCTAATCGTCCGAGGCAGTTCACCTGTCATCGGTAGCGATGTCGCGACCAGTTTTAAGTTATTAGGTGCAACTCAGCCATTAAAATCAGGACAGCCTAAGCTGGTACGTACTACCTATGAATCTACGACCTTATTGAGAAACGCGCGAGTTATCAATATTGACACCAGTACGACATTAACTGCGGGGAGTTAGCCAATGAGCAATCCAATCCTATCGATCAGCACGCAATCCGCGCTTATCCGTCCAACAAACAACGGCTATAACTTGCCATCTCATCAACGTGGCGCGGCGCTCATTGTAGTATTGTTGTTTTTGGTGCTGATCCTGTTGGCAGGGGCGATAGCAGTACGTCAAAGTACCACGGATCTCAGAACTGCCACCGCTGATCAAATCAACACCCTGTTGCTACAATCAGCCGATAGTGGCAATCAAAAGTTAGAGGCGATGGTGAATGCCAATCCTAGTTCACAGGCATATAAAGATATCACGAGCGTGTCAGGGGCTATCGGGCATTTTTTACTCAATTCAGACAATGCTACCAACGAATTCATCTACTGCTATAATCCGCGTGAAAAAAAATACCTTGCCAAAAACGCTACCATCCTAAAAAAAGGCGGGGGCTACTGGAGTGGGCGTAACAGTGGCTACTGTGACTATACCAGTGCTGATAGCTATAATAGTGATAGACAAACCTCAATGACCCAGATGAATATTGCGGTCACCCCACCTGAAACCGATGCTGAACCATTTTCACAAATGGTGATTGGGAAAGAAGTAGAAGACCGCACCAGTAAAAAGTTCAAGTTCGACATTCGCGCCACCGCAGCCTTACCTGCGTATGCAGAGCCTAAGGTGGGTTCTGATAAGTGCTTTGAACAAACCGCTATCCAAGACAATGTAGAGCCAGGAAAATCTTCTCTCATTGAGTGTATGCGTAAAGCCAACACCCCAAGCAAGATGCTTTATGAGCAAGCGGATGTCGAGAATATGTCAAGCTCAACCAACTGTATTCCGTTTGGCAGAGGTACAGGGACATTATCGTCAAAATGTACTTTAACCTCATCAGGTAGATAAGGTTTGTTAAGATAAAGATAATGTGGTGATAACGATGAAACCCAAATTTGGTGTTAAGAGGTCTAAAGCAATGAATCAATCGTATCAAGGTAAAATAACGACTTCAATCAAATATGTAGTTATTGCCATGTCGATGATGGTGGCGGTAAGTACCTCGCAGGCGGATGTGAGCCAAAAGAAAATCGGTGATTTGGAGATTTATAAGGCAGCAACTGATGGTCAGATTAATCTGATGATGATGCTCGATACGTCAGGATCGATGGGGATCAGCTCGCTAGTATTACCTAAAAACAATCCTTATGGTAGCCCGGGGGATGTCGACACAGGTCTATGTGACCGTGTCATTGTGTACGAGTATAACAATAATCGTTCAAGTACTTATCCATTTGCTGAATGGGCTTATAATGCTAGAGATACCCGTGATGGCGAGACTAAAGGTAAAACTTCTTTTAAGAAATCAGTCACTATCAATGGAACTACGATACCCTATTATTTAAGAGGGTGCGGTACAGCAAGCATTGATACGGCTGGTAAGCTTGTTGAACCCGTAGATTCTACAGGTCAACAACTTGGGGCTTTTGATAGATTGTCTCGGCTAAAAGATGCGTTAATTACTTTGTTGGCAGGTACTGATATCAAAGACAGTATTGTTATGGGCTTAGGGCAATTCTCTTCCAAGACAGAGATTAATATCAGTGGCGCTACTAACAAAATTGTTGATGGTCACTCCGGTAGAATATTGGTAAAGGCAGCAGCCTTGGATCAAAATCAACGGATAAAACTTATTCAAGCAATT
>ERZ500983.41-NODE-41-length-29988-cov-4.232787_pt1 | contig 29988 bp, 24 predicted proteins | sample MGYA00248866_ERZ500983 | MGnify/ENA primary metagenome ERZ500983 (study PRJEB25958, sample SAMN03398542) | human skin metagenome | study: EMG produced TPA metagenomics assembly of the Human Skin Microbiome Metagenome (human skin metagenome) data set. | reverse complement strand
ATGAGCCGCCGCAAGTGGTCTTACAAATCATAAAATCTGCGCAACAATTGGCTGGTTTTGATTTTCAAACTAGCTATTTTGGGTGAAATTGGTTAGCATGATGGGTGGTTTTTTTAAAGTTTTTTGCTTAGATTAGGACGATTATGCGCTCACCTGCCCATTCACAATCAACCCATTCGCAATTAATAGATGCCCCTTGCGGCAAGCTTGAAGTTGACGCGCTTTGGCAAGCTGACTCAACAGGCGTTGCTAACCCAAACGCCGCGTCGGTTGAGCGTGTTGCCATTCTTTGTCACCCAAACCCATTGCAAGAAGGCACGATGATGAATAAGGTGGTGACCACCATGTATCGTTTTGCCCGCGACCAAAACATGCACGTGGTACGCTTTAATTTTCGCGGTGTGGGTCAGTCAACGGGCGAGTATGGCAATGTGACAGGTGAAATCGAAGACGCGTTAACCGTACTTCAATGGATTCATAGCCAAACCGAGGCGCGCAAGCTATGGATTGGCGGATTTTCGTTTGGCGGATTTGTCGCCGCCAAGCTTGCTCAGCTTGTCAATGAACAAGGCGCATTTTTGGGAGTCGATGATTTTGACATCACGGATTTGGCACTCATCGCCCCTTCTATTGAAAAAAACGACACCTCAGATTTGCTACTGCCCACCGCACAAACCTTTATGATTTATGGTGCGAATGATGAAGTGATTGCGCCAAGCTCGCTACAACAATTTGGGGAAAACTTTGGTATTCAAACGCACATCATTGACGATACAGGGCACTTTTTTCATGGTAAATTAGGGCAATTAAAACAGCTGCTTGAAGCGTTAAGTAGCAAATAACGCAGTTTTTATTTTATCCTAGTTTCTGATTGGTGTTTTTGATGGGTGTTTTTGATTCAAATTTTTGCTGTATTTGACATCGTGAGCTATCTGGCACCTTAATGCCGTCTATTTAATCGCATCTATTTATTGAATACCCCTACGTCAAAGCACGTTGAAATGAAAATTTGACAACTTTTTAATTTACGCTGAGAGACAACATGCCCAACTCAAATTTACGACCCTTACAACGCTATGAGCTTGCGCTAAAATCTGGTGAGTTTAGCGAAGACGCACAGCAGCGCGCTGCGATGATTTATTTGGACAATGTCTATGAACAAATCATGGAAAACCGCGCCAAACAACGTGGGCTGTTTAGCTTTTTAAGACGTACTGAGCCGCCCAAAGGGCTGTATATGTGGGGCGGCGTCGGTCGTGGTAAGACTTGGATGATGGATATGTTTTTTGAGTCGGTGCCTGCCGACAACAAAATGCGCCAACACTTTCACCATTTTATGAAACGGGTGCACGCCGAGCTCAACAAGCTACAAGGTCAACAAGACCCGCTACAAAAAGTCGCTGATATCATCCATAATGAAGCGGATGTGATTTGTTTTGATGAATTTTTTGTCTCCAATGTCTCCGATGCGATGATTTTGGGCGATTTGTTTACCATGCTATTTAAAAAAGGCATCACCTTGGTTGCCACATCAAATATCGCACCAAATGGCTTGTATAAAAATGGTATTCACCGTGACCGTTTTTTACCTGCCATTGCCGAAGTTGAAAAAAACTGTACGGTCATGAACATTGACAGTGGCATCGACTACCGTCTGCGCGTATTGCAGCAAGCCGAACTTTACGTGTCTCCGTTGACCAAAGAAAACATCCACTGGCTTGCCAACCGCTTTACCGCGCTAAGCAACAACCAACACATTATCCAAGACCCCATTCATATCAATGGTCGTGATATCGCCATCAAAGGTCGCACCGAAAACACCTTGTACATTGATTTTCGGGCATTATGTATGCAGCCGCGCTCAGCCAGCGATTTTATTGAAATCGCCAATGAGTTTAGCACGGTACTGGTGGATGATGTGCCCATACTTAACGATATTATCGCTGACCCGACAAGGCGCTTTATTTACCTTGTCGATGAGTTTTATGATCGCCGCGTCAAGCTTTTGGTACGTGCAGAACAGCCGATTTTACAACTGTATGATGGGCAAAAATTGGCGTTTGAAATTGAGCGCACGCGTTCACGGCTGTTAGAGATGCAATCAGAAGAATATCTCAAAGCGGAACATCGTTTGGATGAGATAAAAAAAGAAGATATGACCATTTAAATAATCCAAAGCCTTAATTGTTATGCAGGTGAGTGGCTTTAACGATGTATATTCCCAAAGATTTTTCCCAAACCGATTTTGAAGCCGTTAAAGATTTTATTGCTGGGTCGCCATTAGCAAACATAATGGCATCAAACGGCGATTCGGTTGAAATCTGCCCTGCTCCGCTACTTTGGCAAGTAGATGAACAAAATTCGCTTGGCTATTTGATGGGTCATGTGGCAAAAGTAAATCCGATTGTAAAGATTGACGCTAAGAACTGGAAAGTTGTTTTCACCAGCCAAGGTCATTATATCAGCCCAAATTGGTATCCTACCAAGGCGATGACCCATAAAGAAGTGCCGACGTGGAATTATCAATCGGTGATTTTTTCGGTGACACCGCAGCTAATCACAGACGCAGCTCAAATCCAGCAGATTGTCGCGACGATGACGGATTTTTTTGAACATCAGCTTAAACAAACTAACCCCAGTCATGAGCCTTGGTCTTTAAGTGATGCGCCAAGTGACTATATCAATGCCATGTGCCGCGCGATTGTGGGGGTTAAGTTGACCATTCATAATTTTGAAGCCAAATTTAAACTTAGCCAAAATAAAACCTTGGATAATCAGCAAGGCGTGATTGACGGTTTAACACAACTGCAATCAGCGACAGCGGATAATATGGCAACGCTAATCAATAACCTCTTTAAGGAATAACAATGACAAATTCAGAAATTTTAGACTTTATCAAATCGCGCCGTTCAATCGGCAATCTTGTCGCCCCTGCCCCCAACCGCGAGCAAGTCGAACAAGCGATTGAAGTGGCGCTATCCGCCCCCGATCACAAGGATTTAAACCCGTACCGTTTTATCGTACTTGAAAACCAAGCGCTCAACACCTTAGGCACGGCGTTAAAAAATGCGGCGATGGCACAAGGTGAAACCGACGAGAAAACCCTCACGAAAGCCGAAAATATGCCGCTGCGTGCGCCGATGATTATCGCGTGTGTGACCGATTTTAAACCCCATGATAAAGTCCCCCATTGGGAACAAATAGCGGCAAGTAGTTGCGCGGTGCAAAATCTCCTGCTTGCCTTGTCGGCACAAGGGTTTGCCACCGTATGGCGCACCGGTCCACTTGCCAATGCGCCTGAGGTCAAACGGTACTTTAATGTAACCGCTGATAACCAAGTCATTGCTTTTGTCTATGTTGGCACAGCCGTGTCGACCATGCCACCGCGTTCTAAGATAGACGTCACACCATTTATTGTTTATGATAATGGCACAAACTAACGGCTAAGCTAGCCGTTTTTATATTTTGCTCATGTAAAGGGTGCCCTGTTGTCAGTATTTGCAGGACAAGTGGATTCAAGGATTTTCAATGAAAAAACCCCAGTTAGCAACCAATCTAAGTGAAAATTTAGAAAAGCTGAATGTCAATCGTGAAAAAGCCAGCAAGCTGTTTGCCGACGTCATTGAAAAAGCGGTCAAAAAGTCTAAGCCTGACACCCCAGCGGTATTAGAGACAGACTTAGACAATCAGCTCGCCAACGAGCCTGCACCCCTCAAAATTGCCGTGCTGGGCGGTGGTAGTTTTGGTACGGCAATGGCAAATTTATCGTCCAAAAATGGCTGCGAAGTCACGCTTTGGGTACGCGATAAGCGCAGCGTCAAATCGATGCAAAAAACCCATATCAACAAAAAATACTTGCCCGACCATAAGCTTGATGAGCGCCTGCAATTTACCCATGATTTGCAAGCAGCCGTCAAAGGCAAAGATTTGATTTTTGTGGCAGTGCCTAGCGCTGCTTTTCGCGAAACCTTACAAAAAATTGCGCCTTTTATCAGCGCTCAAGCCATCGTGTCTTTAACCAAAGGTATGGAAAAAGATACCTTTGCGCTAATGAGTGATGTGATCGCAGATGAATTGCCCAATGTGGCTTTTGGCGTGATGAGCGGCCCCAATCTCGCCAAAGAAATCATGAATAATATGCCGTCTGCCACCGTGATTGCCAGCCAATCTGCAGCGCTACGGCTTGCGGTACAAACAGCCCTGCACAGTGCGTTTTTTCGCGTGTTTGCCAGTGATGATTTAATTGGCGTGGAGCTTGGCGGCGCGCTCAAAAATATTTATGCCATTGCCATGGGCATGGCGGCTGCCTATGACATCGGGGAAAACACCAAAGCCATGATTTTAACCCGCGCATTGGCGGAGATGAGCCGATTTGGTGTCCAAGCGGGGGCTAATCCCCTGACCTTTTTGGGGTTGTCGGGCGTGGGTGATTTGTATGCAACTTGCTCATCGACCTTAAGCCGTAACTACCAGATTGGTAATATGCTAGGGCGTGGCATGAGCCTTGACCAAGCCATCAAAAAACTGGGGCAAACCGCGGAAGGGATTAATACTATCCAGCAGGTGAATGAAAAAGCCATGAAAGCGGGTATTTATATGCCGATTACCCATGCCTTGCACGATATTATCTATGAAGACAAAGCGCCGCTTGGGGTTGCGTTAAACTTAATGGAAGCAGGATTTAGAAGTGATGTGGAATTTGTCATGCCGCATCAAGTGCAGCCAACGCATAACTGACAAACATAACTTTAAATATTTTTAGGTAAATACATGCAATTAATTTTAGTTCGTCATGGCGATGCAGGCGCTTATACCCTGCCAGACCATGAAAGAAATTTATCAGCACTGGGTCAAGCCCAAGCTTCACAGACCGCACAATGGCTTGCCGAAAACTTTGAGCCCGATCATTTTATCGTCAGTCCTTACAACCGCGCCCAGCAAACCCTTGCCCAAATCCAGCAATTTTTTCCCCATGTGCCTGTGACCACGTATGAGGGCATCACCCCCGATAACGATGCAGACATCGCCGTGGATGCGCTAGGCGAATTGGTTGGCGACTGCATGGTGGTGGTTTGTCATATGAATATCATTGCCAAAATTGCCCATATTCTCACGGATGATCCCTTAGAGGGTTTTGCGCTGGCTGAAGCGCGTGTGTATGATATGGGTATATTGGCACCCAGTCTTGCCGCTGAGATCAAACGTTTTGTTCCCACCTGTTAGGTGATTTAATTTGTCAATTTTGTGTAGGACACTTCTGTGATTCATATTTGGTTGCCAACTCAGCATGCTGCCTTACGTTTATGGCAACAAACCACCCAGACTTGGCAAACGGCTGACGATTGGCAAACGCTTGCGACCCTTGCCAATCTGCAAACCACCCAATCAGCCAAGCTGCAAGCCTGTCTCTATTTTCCTAGTGTCAATTTATTAACAATCCAGCCTACGCTTACAGCAAGCCAGCTCACCGCTCTGGGCGACACCGGCAGGCGCTATTTATTTGAAGATATCAGCATTGGGTCGGTAGAAGATTTACAAGTCAAAATCCAGCCGGCGGTCACCAACAGCGAGTTACCCGCGTTGTTTGGGCTTCATGCTGCCGATATTCATTCATGGATCAATGCTGCCTCGTTGGCGGGTATTGAGATAGTCGCTTTATTGCCAGATTTTTTATTGCTGCCGACTATAGATACTAGAATAGATACTAGTATGAATACTAGGGCTATACCTATTACAAGCGCGGTCTACTACCAAGATGCAGATACCCAGCTATTAAAACTCCATACTTATCACGGCATGGCGGTTAGTTTTTTACCGCTGGTACTCACCAAATTACCCATGCTAGAAACGCTGTATTTAACGGGTTTGCACGATGAAACCGTTGCCCAGCAATTAGCCAGTATGCCCAATTTATCCATTGCATCGTCTGAGTTGTTGCCTACCCCAATCAAAGACCCGGTCAGACATTTTTTTAACTTTGCGACAATCAAAGGCAAAACGACGCTTGCGCCTTATGCCAAAGTCATCGCCCTAGTCAGTGTTTGTGCGCTGCTAACAGCCTTTGTGGTGGATGCGCTTCGTTGGTATTATTACAACCAAGCACAAAAACAAGCCGCAACTTTGCTGGCGCAGCAATACGCCCAGTGGTTTCCCAATGAGCCGCTTAGTAGCAAACTCACCCTACAACGACAGTTATCTGGCAAATTAACCACCCAGCAATCAGCCACGCCAAACCTACTTCAGACATTATCATCCATACAGCCGGTATTGCAGCAGTACCAACTGACCGCCAAGCAGCTTAATTTTCAAAATAATCACTTACAACTGCAGCTGTTATCATCAAGCGCCGATTCATTAAACAAAGCCGTCAATGACATGGTAAACAAAGGGATAAAAGCCAAGCTAGGGTCTGTGGATGCCGCGATACCCGCTGCAATGTCTTCCAATACTGCCAGTGCGGTTTCCAGTGCAGTGGCGCCAACTTCTGCTGGCAGTGCCCTTGCCATGATAGATATTGAATTGGCAGACTAAACCTACGACTGAGATAAATTTATGAAACCGCACGCCTCACTGAGCCAATCCCTGCAAAAACTAACCACGCCTCTGGGTCATGCCTTTCAAAATTTATCACGTCGTGATCAGATTGCGCTGCTGATATTGGCAATGTTCTTGCTTTTTTTTGTGGTCGGTGTCGGTGGTTGGACGCTGCATAGTAAAGCCAACCAAGCACAAAAAAAATACGATGACACCATGGCAGATGTGTTTTGGCTACGCAGTCAAGCAGGTAACATCAATCCCAACCAAACCCAACAAGTCAGTCAAGCCGATGCTATCAAACAAATACTTAGCCAATCAGGTATTGTCAATGCGCAAGTGGTCGAGAATGGCAATACTATCCAAGTTGCTTTTAGTCACGCGCAGGCCAGCGTAATCACCAATATATTTAATCAGTTTGAACAACAAGGTATCCGCATCCAGCAACTACAAATCAACCAGCCAGCCGTCGATAAGCTTGAAGTACAGTCTGTCTTATCTATTAACTAATGGTAAAACTAAGCAATGGTAAATGACCATAAAAAACGATGCACTTGGCATCGTTATTTTGGCGCATGGGGGCGCATGGGGTGATTATTTTTGCACCCACTGACGAATTTTATCACGCTCTGCTGGCGTTGCTCTTAACCATAACTGCATAAATTGATCGAGACTATCCGATGAACTGACCGTGGTCGCAACAGGTTGATTGATAGCGGGAATCGCGCCCCCTGATTGTCCTAAGGCATTGATGGTTTGTTGATTGGCTTCAACCGCTTTTGAGCTACCACCAAACACACCGCCTAACGCATTACCCAACCCGCTAAAAATGCTTGAACTACTGCTTGACGTAGCTTGCTGACTTGCAATGACTTGCTTGCCTTGTAGCACCGCTAGTGTGGGTTGTTTGACATATTCTTTGGCGGCATTATAGTCTTCTGGTTGACCTAGCATATCCAACACATACGTTTGATTGTCGGCAAGCTCTACCGGAACGCTAATATTGCTTGAACGTAACACATCGTGATTGTCACCGCGCAGCTCGTACAACCGATTGTACTTGGCAGTAATCACATGTTTGCCTGGCTCAAGTTTGTAGGTTTTTTGCGGTTTTGAAAGCAAGCCGTTTTTGACTTCTTGACCATTAATGGCAGTCACCACGGTATTATCAGCAACATTCAAGGTGACTTGGGCAAATGTTTGTGTGGTTGCTAACACGCCCGCAGTCAACGCGGCAGCCGTCCATAAGTACTGTTTATTCATAGGATATCCTGTTGTTTTACATCAAACTGTTGATGGATTCTAACCCATTTATCACGCAATTCCTATGACAAACCCGGTCAAAAATCTAAAAAATTTTCATTTTCTGCAATTTCATCAAAGTCCGCCAATTCAAAATTGAGCGTTAAATTATCAATGATGTTCATCGCATCTTGAATTTTGGCTTTGGTCACTTTGTTTAATGGGGTGCGTTCCATGTTAGAAAACAATGGCTGCAATTCGTTTAACACTGCCAACATCGCACCGATGCGGTGTGGGCCTTCGTTGAGCAAATAGTCAATGATGCGCGGGTCAAAGTGCCAATGACGACGGCGTAATACCGATTCCAAAATCAGCTGTCTATCAAGCTTATCACTGCCCGTCGGCAATTGAAAAGTCGCGGCTCGAGCAAGCCTTGATAGCAAATCTCGCAGCTCAAAATTTAACGACTTTACTGGCAACCGACTGGCAAAAATAATTTTATTACCGTATTCTTGCGATAAATTAATCAGATGAAAAACTGCTTCTTGCCACTCAGGATGACCTTGAATTTCATCCATATCATCAAGCGCAATCACTGTGGTATTCTCTAGCGATGACAACACCATGGCATCCATGTTGGCGTTTATCAGCTCACGCAGCGATAGATAAATAACAGATTGGTCGATATCACGGAAGGATTCGCAGATAGCGTTGAGTAGATGGGTTTTACCTGTATCGCGCTCGCCGTATAGATATAGCTGCGTCAATAGCCCTACATGCATTTGGCGCACCACATCGATGATGGATACCCAGCCTGGACCACTAAAGTCACTGATACTCGCGGACTGCTTGATATTTAAGTTTAGACTTAATTGTTCCGACATTCATGCACTCGCAATCGGTAAGATATCGCTTTTTGAAAATAAATCATAAACCACTGTACATATAACACATAGTGCTGCCCAGTTCGCCGCCCTATCCTTAAAAGTTTAAAAGCAAAAAATAAAGCGTCTAACTAAATTTTGACTATTATAACCTAAATTTATGAAATAGCTACTCACGCGCCTTTTGCCCCGTGTCGGGTTATTTCAAATTTACTTACCTTTCTTATTTACTTTTTAAAACACTCAAGACAAAAACAGTCAGTAACATTATAGCGCTGAATGCGATGATATAACCAAAGATTGTACATGTCTTATCATTTTAGTAGTATATTTGATTATCTTTGTAATGGAGACTCTTATGTCTTTTGTTAACCAATGGCGTGATGCGAATTTTTTTAGACCATTACATATCACTATGAGTACCTTGAGCGCTATGGGGTTAGGTTTGGGACTTACCGCCTGCCAACCCACCCCTGAGACAAATAACCTAGCGAGCGCCGCCCCTTCACCGTCTAATGTACCTGAAGTCATCATTGCACAAACCCCAGCCAGTATCCCACCTGCCACAGTCGGGTTAAAACGCATGGATTTTCCAGTGTATTTGGCAGGTGTGCCAAGCCTACTGCATCCGATTATTCCGTCAGTGCCCATCAATCGCAAATATGACAGCGATGGCAGTGATGCTAAAAAATCACCCGTTAGTTACTTCCAAGAAGTTACTGCGTATGAATTTCAAAGCAGTGTTTACAATATTGTGTTTGAAGGGTTAAAAACCGGGCAAGTACACCGGCTGTTTCCACACGATAACTTTGTGATAAGAGCGGTGCACACGCCCTTGGTAGATTTAAGCCAAGATGACAAAACAGTGCCGAAGAAAGCTGCCATCCCGCAAACTGCGCCTACCCAACCGCAAGCCGCTAAAGAAGCAACCAACCCATTGGCAGTCAAAGTCGGCAATACTTTACTGCTGGGCTATTTTATCTATGAAGTCAAAGAGATAGCTGATGATGATGACAATAAAACCAATCTTGATCAGCAGCTCACCTTGTATTTAAGCGATTTAAATGGCAAAAATTTATTGAAACTCACGCCCAATAATCAATATTTTAAACATTATAAATGGCTGCCTGAGAGCAAGCGTTTTTACTTCTCAACCCAAGCCGATACCAACGGCGATCGGGTGATTGATGAGAATGATAAATACTTCTACTATTTCATCGATTTTGCCAAAAACGCGCAAATAGTCACGGCGTATGATTTTAGTAAGCCAAAAGCATAAAGCTTTGTTAAATTGCGCCATTAAGCACGTTTGAGACGTAACGCATTAAGCACCACAAACAGTGAGCTCAATGACATACCAATCGCAGCCAACCAAGGCGGCACATAGCCTAACGCAGCGGGTATCAGTACGATAAAATTATATCCTAGCGCCCATTTGAAGTTTTGGGCAATAATGCGATCGGTCTTGAACGCCACTTCACGCGCTTTTGCCACGGCTTGGATTTGACCATTGAGCACCAAAGAGTCACTGGAGACTTGCGCCAAATCTGCCGCACCCGCCATAGCAGTTGAGATGTTGGCAGCGGCAAGTACCGGCGCATCATTTACCCCATCCCCGACCATTTGCACGATGTGTCCTTGCTGCTGCAGGGCTTTTAAATGTTGTACCTTATCATTCGGGGTAAGACCTTTATAAACCGTGTCAATACCAAGCTCGCGCGCTACCTCAAACGCCTGAGCACTTGGGTCACCGGTGAGCATTAGCACCTGCGCGCCTTGGTCTTTGAGATGTTTAATGGTAGCTAAGGCGCCTTCACGGACTTTATCATGAAAATAAAAATGCGCCAGTGGTTGCCATTTTTTGCTTAGGCTATCTTGTCTCGATAAGGTCACACTGGTGCTGGCTTGGTGTTTGCTCAGATTTGGCAGTAACCCATCGTCTAATCCTGATTGCACTGCAAAACCATGATGACCTAGACGATAACTTAGCCCATCAATCGTAGCTTGCAGACCGCCCCCCGGAATGTGTACCAAATCGCTGGTAGCGGGCAAATGCATTTGCCGAGTCATTGTCAATAACGCATGAGCAATGGGGTGACGACTACCCACTTCAAGGCTCGCTGCAATACTTAAAAAATGGTTTTTTATCTCGTCTTCGTTTTTGGCGTCATCTTCAGTAAAATCTACTGAGGGATTTTGTTTAACACCATACGGTACATCCAGCGTTTCAATCGCCATCAAATTGGGTTGACCGTACGTCAATGTACCGGTTTTATCAAAGGCTACATGGGTGACTTCAGCGAGTGTGGTAATGGTATGCCCGCGCGTCGCCAAAAACCCCAGGCTTGCTAATCGATTGGTAGAAACGGTTAATGCGATGGGTGTGGCCAATGACAAGGCACAGGGACAAGTAGCGACCAATACGGCAACCGTTGCCCAAATGGCATGACTGGGCTCGATAAAATACCATGCCAAAAACACCATACTGGCAATCACCAGTACCCGCGCGACAAACCAGCGTGCCAGTTTGTCTGCTTTTAAGGCGATTTGCGGCTTTTCACTGAGCGAGCGATTCACTAGCCTGTCAATCACGCCCATTTGGCTGTCATTGGGTAATGTGGTGATTTGCATCACAAACGGCTGACTGTCATTTTGGCTACCGCCCACAATGCTATCGCCCAAGCGTTTGATGATTAAGTCACTCTCCCCGGTCAATAAACTTTCGGACACCGTGGCACTATCCGACAGCAAAATACCATCACTGATGATACTGCTACCGGCATCAATGCGGACAATATCACCAACTTTTAGCGACTGCGCCGAAACCATTTGCTCATTATCACCCCTATTGGCAGGGTCTAAACTCAGTGACTGATAAAAAAGGTCTTTATATTGACTGGCATATAGCGCGACTTGTAAGGCATCCATATTCTCTAGCGCTAACGGCGCTTCATGACCCAGCTTTGCGACCAACACAGGTTCGACGACCACCAAATCATTGGCTAAATTGGCAGCTTTTAGCCTGGCATTGTGCTCGACAAATTTGCCCGCCAATAAGAAAAATATCAGCATACTAACCGAGTCATAATAGGTCTCGCCCGTATTGGTCAATGTCGCATATAGACTTGCCAAAAAGGTAATGACAATGGCGATACTAATCGGCACATCCATATTGACTTGGCGGGCTTTGATGGCTGACCACGCCGATTGAAAAAATGGCAACCCTGCAATCAAAAACACAGGAATACTAACAAACAGCGATACCCAGCGTAAAAATTGCCGATCGTTGACGCCGATACCTGAATATTCCCCAAAATATAGCGCCACTGCAAACATCATCGCTTGCATGGCACCCAATGCCGCAATGCCCAATTGAAACAACATACGGCGATTATCTCGCTTGAGCATCGCCTCATGGGTATCTTGCCGATAGGGTTTGGCATCATAGCCAATGGCTTGCACATTTGCCAAAATTTGGCTAATCGGCAGTTTTTTGTCATCCCATACCACGCGCATCCGTTGATTGGTGAGGTTGACTTGGCAAGTGTCCATGCCATCAAGGCGATACAACTGGGTTTCAATCAGCCAACTACAGGCAGCACAGCGCAAATTGCTGATTGACAGCTCAGCAACGCTGTGCCCTTGCTGATGGTAAATAAATTGCGATTTGATATCATCGTGGTCATACGCTTGCAGCTGATATAACGAATCAGGGAGACTGGCGGTACGATTGATTTCACTGCGGTCAAGATAGTATTGCTCAAGCCCCGCCTCGATGATACTTTGCGAAGCAAGCTGGCAGCCCATACAGCACATCGCCCGATCTTCACCCAATACATGGGTAAAAAATGGCGGGATTGGTAGCGGGTCGCCACAATGAAAACAATGCCCTTCTTCTGGCAACACCAGCTCCACATCTTGATATGTGGTAGTAAATTTGCTATCCGCCTCAACAAGCGTACGGCTAGGCACATCGGTCACAACCGACTGCTCAATATCCGATTGTTTTGCCCCAAATTGGCTATTGTTTGGCATCATCAAAACCCCTAGGGCAAAAACCCTAACTCACCCAAAAATGACTGTTATTGTACTCCAAAACGGTCTATTAAAGTTCAAAAATCCTGTATAAACGTGGCAAAATAGCACGATGTTGACATTGTATTTTGGCGTATTTTGGGTCATGATAAAGCACTTTTTTATACCCTTGATCGTGACGCATTTTTGTATGAATTCAACCGTTATCTCTGCCGCTAAAAATCGCCTAAACTCGCCTAAATTCCAGCATGGCTCAAACCAACAAGGGATGTTTATCCTGAGTTTTATCTTTGTGGTGGCAGTATTGGTCGGCTTGGTCTTGCTTGGGTTATATTTGGTGCGCCAAGATAATGTCATCACCCAAAAATTTGAGGGCAAACGCTGGAATATCCCTGCAAAAGTCTACTCGCAACCATTAACGTTAACGGTAGGTAATCCCCTTAGCGATGATGAATTGGAAAATTGGTTAAATTTACTCACCTATGCCCCTGACAAAAACTATGACAATGCCGGGACTTATACCAAAAAAAATGGCGAGTACTATATTCATACCCGCGAATTTAAATTTGCCGCCAACGATACTGAACCATCGCAAATTATTAAGGTCACGCTCAAAGATAACCAAATTGAAAAATTACAAAGTACCCGTCCCAATCCATCGGGTGTGGCGCGGGTTGAGCCCATTTTTATTGGCGGTATCTATCCAGACAACAATGAAGATCGCATCGTTTTAACCATCAATGATTATCCGCAGCCATTAATTGATGCGCTGGTGGCAACAGAAGACCGCAGTTTTTATCAGCATCACGGCGTGTCTATCCGCGGGATAGGACGTGCGATTTATAGCAATTTTATGGGCGGTTCACGCCAAGGCGGCTCCACCATCACCCAGCAACTGGTTAAAAACTTCTATCTCAACTCAGACCGCACTATCAAACGTAAAGCCAATGAAGCGGTGATGGCGATTTTGCTGGAAATGCATTACACCAAAAGTGAGATTTTGCAAGCCTATATGAATGAGATTAACTTAGGTCAAAATGGCAATCACTCCATTAACGGGTTTGGGCTTGCCTCGCAGTTTTACTTTAACCGCCCGCTAAAAGAGCTTCGACTCGACCAAATGGCGATGCTCGTAGGGCTTGCCAAAGGTCCTACCCAGTACAATCCGCTACGCTACCCCGATGCTGCCCTAAAACGCCGTAACGTGGTGCTGAGTAATATGCTGATAACCGGTAAAATCAGCCAACAACAATATGATGAAGCGGTGCAGCAGCCACTGAGCATTTCTTACAATCCTGTGATTGGTAAAACGCGTTTTCCAGATTATCTCGACGTGGTCAAACGAGAACTTACCCGTACCTATGATGCCAACGATCTCAAAAACGAAGGCTTAAGAATATTTACCAGTTTTGACCCCAATGTTCAAAAAACCGCTACCAGTGCGGTCATTCAAAGCGTCAATCAGTTAAAAAAAAGTAATCCAAAACAGCTCACTAATTTGCAAGCCGCCCTAGTCAGCGCCAACCCCAACAACGGTGAACTGCTCGCTGTGGTGGGAAGTAGTCGTGATTTTACTGGGTTTAATCGCGCTATCGACGCCAAGCGCCAAGTTGGCTCTTTACTCAAACCGATTATTTACTTAACCGCATTTGAGCAGGGTCGTTACAATTTATCAAGCAGTGTCGATGACAGCCCGATTGTGCTAAAAATGACCGACGGTAAGACATGGACACCCAGCAATTACGGTGGCGGCAGTCATGGTATTATCCCCCTCACCAGCGCTTTAGCCAATTCCTATAACCAAGCCGCGGTGCGTGTAGGCATGGAAGTCGGTATTCCCAATTTTTTAAATCAATTGTACCGTATGGGTATCAATAGCCCATTGCCCAATTATCCATCTACCTTGCTTGGCGCGGTGAATCTATCGCCCATGGATATGTTGGGGATTTATCAAGTACTGGCAACAGGTGGCTTGCGTCATGAAATTCATACCATTCGCACGATTATTGATGATCAAGGACGAGTGGTTCAGGGCATGGAACAAAAAAATCAGCAAGTCATCAACCCCACGGCTGCCTATCTCACCAATTACGCGATGCAGCAGGTCATCAAGCAAGGTACCGCCAAAGCGGCGCTAGCGCTCGGTGACAATCTCAATCTTGCAGGTAAAACAGGGACTACCAATGATTATCGCGATGCGTGGTTTGCAGGTTATAGTGGCAATGTGGTCAGCGTTGTTTGGGTCGGTTTAGATGACAACAAACCCACCGGTCTAAGTGGCGGTAATGGCGCTTTGCCGATGTGGATGAATTTTATGAAGCAGCAAAAGCTTACGCCAGTTAATCTCATCGCGCCAGGCAATATCGAATGGCTATGGATGGAAAACGGCAAATCACAATTATCCAATGAAAAATGTCCAAATGCCATCTATGTACCTGTTGATACCGACAATCTACCGCAAGATAGTAGTGAATGCGCGGTGCAAATTTATCAACGTGAGCAAGAAGCAAGATTTGCCGCACAGCAACAACAGGCAATGAGTGAGTTTGGACAAAGCCAACAACAGCGCTATGACAATATTGAGCGCAGACAAACCGATGAAGATGCCATTGGCAATAACCCACCTGCAGCCAATCCCTACCAAAATGAGGCGACTAATACGGGGAATACCCAGACCAACACTAATACCCCTAATAACCCTAATAACGGCGGCGACCCGACCCATACCAACCAACCACTCAATGCGGCGCCGCGCTCGCAGTCTTGGTTAGAAAAATCGGTCAAAGAAATGTTTTAGAGACGATAACAGGCGAACCTTCTTATTTGTCCTTACCCTTACCGCTAGGTGTTTTGGCTTGGGTACGCCAAGCAATAACATGGGCGTTTTCATTTTTGAGTCACATCGCATTTTGGGCTGAATGCGTTTATACTACCAAGTCAGTGCGCTCGCCTTTTATTGTTTCATTATTTTATTTTTTCATTATTTTATTTGTTATTTTTAAGGACTGTTTATGCCTTGGCAGCAATTACATATTCGATGCGAAAAATCGCAAGCCGAATTGGCGGAAACCTTGATGCTAGAAGCCGATGCGCTCAGTATCAGTTTAGATGATGCGGGTGACCAACCGCTATTTGAACCATTGCCAGGTGAATCGCCATTGTGGGATGATGTGATTGTGACTGGTCTATTTGATGGTGATTGTAATTTGGAAACTTTGAGTCAAGATATCGCCAATGATGTGGTGGCGACACGCGTGTGGACCAGCCGAGTGGATGACAAAGATTGGGAACGTGAGTGGATGAAGAACTACCATCCCATTGAATGTGCCAATGGACTTTGGATTGTGCCCAAATGGATGTCACCCCCTAACCCCAATGCGATTAACATCATCATGGATCCAGGCTTGGCATTTGGCACAGGTTATCATGCGACCACCCGTCTTTGTATCGATTGGCTAACAGAACAACCGCTGCAAGATAAAGTGGTGATTGACTATGGGTGCGGCTCAGGTATTTTGGGCATTGCGGCGCTTTTGCTAGGGGCAAAACAAGTGTATGCGGTCGATATTGACCCCCAAGCAGTCTTAGCAACCCATCAAAATGCCGAGCGCAACAAGGTAGCCGATCAGCTTCAGGCGTTTTTACCTGAACAATTTAGTGACTATTGTAAAGAGCAGGCTATTTTGCCTGTGGACTTGATAACTGCAAATATTTTAGCCAAACCGCTAATGAGCCTTGCCTCTTATTTTGCGACATTATTAAAATCTCAAGGTAGCATTGTGTTGGCCGGTCTGATTGAAAACCAAGTGGAAGATGTAAAAGCTGCCTATCAGCCTTATTTTGAGATGGATGGCGAATTTACCTTTAGCGCGCAGGAAGACAGACATTGGCATCGCCTCTCGGGTTTTCGCCGCGATTAGAACAAGTCGCGATTCGTATAAAAAGCCTTACAAGGCGGTAAGGTCGTCTTTTCCCCGTCGAAGCCTAGTGACAGCCTAACAACATAGCTAGCAGGCTAGTGAATATAAATTCTAGGAAATTTGTTGACTTTATTTTTTATTCGTCATTAAATGATTTAACACACGACATTATTAACAATCAAAGACGCAAACTAAAAATGCTAAAAGGGAAGTGATGTTGCGATGAATTTGTACAATGCCAAATGCCCAAACTGTCAACACGCATTTAAAATCAATGATGAACAGTTAGCCGTTAAAAATGGGTACGTTCGTTGTTCCTATTGCAAAACCATTTTCTCAGCTACTGAACAGCTAGAACAACAAAAAATTACTAACAACAATCCGCCGGCAAGTCCAAACCATCAGACGTCCTCAGCGCTCATCGATGATAAATCTGAGGAGATTTTATTTGACGATGAGTCAGGTATTGATGAAGCCGGCAATCTCATTGTCGATGAACCAGTTAAACCCATCTCACCCTATCCCTTGTCACAATCTCATACAAAATCAGCCTATGCTAAATCAAACAGCACCATAGATGACTTAGAGATTATAGACAATTTTGACCAACTGCCCATAGCCAAAAATAGCAATCCCAAGGTATTGATTGGCGATGAGGACGCCGTTGAAGCGATAGACCTCGCCCAAGATAACGAGACGTTAGGCGATGAGCAGGCTTGGCTGCTAAGCTTAATGGCACAAGCGGATGACAACGAAGCAGCGGACGACACAGCCGGCGCCAAGCGAGGCATGGATGGGGTGTTTAACACAGATATTTTTGACCAAATTCCGATTGATACTCGTAGTGAGCAACAAGCAGATTTGTTAGCCTATCAACAAAAGATTGATGAACGCTTGTCGCAACAAGTTTCCTCGCAACAATTGGCGAATGCAAAAATTTTTAATATGAGCATTATTTGGGGATTAGGTAGCTTACTATTAGTCTTTTTGTTAGCCGTGCAATATATTATTTTTAACATCGACACCCTAATCACTTCAAAAACAAACGCGGCTGTGCTCTCAAATATTTGCCATAAAATCCCTGCCTGTCAATTGCCTATCGCTGATACGGGTCTTATTGATGTGCAGATGCTAGCGCTTGCTCATTCATCCAAACAAGCGGGGCAGACTGACATGATATTTACCCTGACCAATACCACGGATAATAATATTATCTACCCGAGTGTTAAGGTTTCGCTGCGCAGTGGCAATACCATACTTGCGCAGACGCTACTTACCCCTAGCCATTATTTGGAAGCGGGTAACAACTATTTGATGCCGCATCAAATAAAACCCGTCAAATTGCGTATTGACTTTCCAAAAACCAAAGTTCAAGCCGCCAATATTGAGCTGATTTATTAAATTTTTTTAGCTTCATTCAATTGAGCTTCTTTTTAGCTTCATTCCAACAGTGATAAAACAAGCCTCCAGCACCCAGTATTTATCGCAGAATTTTACATATTGTAAACAACTTAAGCTTGCTATCAGTTTCATAATTGTTTTAGTATAAGTATTAATAACTTTATTATTCGTCTTGATATTTAAGTTTTATTTAATCTGTTAACTAACGAATTATTCAATAAATTTGTCAGCAAATTTAGTTTGAGAATCTGTTATGCCCAATTCTGTTGCTTTACAAAATCGCGCCAAGTATTCCAATATGTCAGATAGCCCATCTAACCCATACACTACCCATACCCCATCGCAAACTTCTCCCAGCGCAAGCCTAGCTCATCACATTGAGCTTGTAGTGCGAGAGTACTTCGATAATTTAAAAGAACAACAACCGACCCAACTTTATGAGCTTATGTTGTCACAATTTGAAAAACCGCTAATCAGTGTCGTCCTTGAACACACCCGCGGCAATCAAACCAAAACCGCCGAGATTTTGGGACTTAATCGCGGCACATTGCGTAAAAAACTCAAAACCCACCAATTATTATAATTGATAAAAATACCCGCTTTTTTATGATAAGATATCGCCATATTTTGGGATTAATAGAGTTGGGGTATTAAAGTCAATCAGTCAGTTCGTCATAACTGACTTTTTGTTTTTTCTGCACCCAGTATTTTTTTGTCAACGAGTCGAGTCAATTATGAATCAAGCTTATGCATTGCTCTCTGTTTCTGATAAATCGGGTATTGTGGATTTTGCCAAAGGTCTAATCACCCACGGTTTTCGTCTACTATCAACAGGCGGCACCTACAAACTACTCAAACAACATGACTTAGCAGTGACTGAAGTCGCAGAATACACAGGTTTTGCAGAGATGATGGATGGTCGGGTAAAAACCCTGCATCCAAAAATTCATGGCGGTATTTTAGGTCGCCGCGGCACGGATGATGCCATTATGCAAGAACATGGCATCGACCGCATTGACATGGTCGTTGTCAATTTATATCCATTCGCCCAAACCGTTGCCAACCCAAATGTCACCAAAGAAGACGCCATCGAAAACATTGATATTGGTGGTCCTACCATGGTGCGTGCCGCGGCAAAAAACCATGACCATGTTAGCATTGTGACAAGCCCCAACGATTATGCAGCAATCTTGGGCGAACTAACAGCAAACGGTCGCATCAGTGATACCACCCGATTTGATTTAGCGGTAAAAGCATTTGAGCATACCGCACATTATGACGGTATGATTGCCAACTTTTTAGGCAATCGCCTGCAAAGCTTTGAATCGGCTGACCAATTCCCGCGTACCTTTAACGTGCAAATGGACAAAGCGCAAGACTTACGCTATGGTGAAAACCCGCATCAACAAGCCGCTTTTTATGTCGAAAAAGCGCAGGTAAATGGTCAAAAAGAAGCCAGTATTGCCACCGCCAAGCAATTACAAGGTAAAGAACTATCTTACAATAACATCGCAGATACCGATGCGGCGTTAGAATGCGTGAAATCGTTTGATATGCCTGCGTGTGTCATTGTTAAACACGCCAATCCTTGTGGTGTGGCCGTGGATGCCGACTTAACCCATGCTTATCAAAAAGCCTTTGCCACTGACCCAGAATCTGCGTTTGGCGGTATCATCGCCTTTAACCGTGAATTAGATATCAAAACAGCAAAAGCGATTGTGGATCAGCAATTTGTTGAAGTCATCATCGCCCCAAGCCTTGCCGACGGTGTACTCGATGTCACATCTGCCAAGAAAAATGTGCGCGTGTTAGTCTGCGGTGAATTACCAAACCCAAGTGAGCGCCAAGCCCAGTTTGATTTCAAACGCGTCACTGGGGGTTTATTGGTGCAAGCGCAAGATTTGGGCTTAATTACTTTAGATGATTTAAAAGTGGTGACAAAAGTACAGCCGACTCAGCAACAATTCGATGATTTGCTGTTTACTTGGCAAGTCGCCAAATATGTGAAATCCAACGCGATTGTGTATGCCAAAGATGGGCGTACCATTGGGGTAGGCGCAGGTCAAATGAGCCGAGTGAACTCAGCACGTATTGCCGCGATTAAAGCTGAGCACGCTGGTCTATCGCCTGTGGGTGCGGTAATGGCATCAGATGCCTTCTTCCCATTCCGTGATGGTATTGACAATGCCGCAGCGGTGGGAATTAAGGCGATTATTCAGCCCGGTGGCTCCATGCGCGATGACGAAACCATCGCTGCAGCCGATGAACATGGCATTGCGATGGTGTTCACCGGTATGCGTCATTTTAGACATTAATTTTTGTTAGGCATAAAAAAGGCGAGACTGACTAGGTTTCGCCTTTTTTAATTGATAATTTTTTTCTTTTTATAGCTTCGTTAGTGTTTATAGCTTAGGTTTAGAGTTTGGCTAAGGTTTGGCAAATATCAAGCATGCGATTGGCATAGCCCCATTCATTATCATACCAAGCAAACACTTTAAACTGCCGCCCCACGCTCATAGTTTGTAAGCTATCAATCACCAATGAATGCGCATCATGGATAAAGTCACTGGACACCAATGGCTCATCGCTGTAATCCATGATACCCAATAAATCTTGTTCACTGGCATGTCTTAACAGCTGATTGATAGCGGTAACATCCGTGGCTTTGTCAAAGGTAAATGTCACATCAATTGCCGCGACATCCATGGTCGGTACGCGGATAGAATACCCATTCACCTTGCCTGCCATATGCGGCATCACCCGATTGACCGCAGCGATACTACTTGATGTGGTTGGGATAATGTTATGCCCAGAAGCCCGTGCACGGCGCAAATCACGGTGCACTTGGTCAAGCACAGTTTGGTCAGCGGTCACCGCATGGATTTCGGTCATCATCGCTGATTCGATACCATAGGCATGGTGCAATACATACAGTAAAGGCACGAGCGCTTGGGTGGTACACGACACACTGGATAAAATCTTTTTATCACGGCTAAGCTCATGGTCATTGACGCCCACTACGATACTGGCATCTACATAATCAAACGGAGCAGCCCCAATCATCACCTGCTTGGCGCCCGCCATAATATGCTGTGACGCCTGTTCATAGCTACGAAAATGACCCGTGCTCTCAAGCACCATGTCGATGCCCAGTTTTTCCCAAGGTAATTTGGTGGCAATGGGTTGCTGTATCAATGCAATTTTTTGCCGAAACTCCCCTTGGCTTAATAGTAAGAAATGCTGTTGTTTTTCCCCCAAATCCACTGTTTTTAATTCAATATGGATATTACTGACCGCCGATAATCGACCATGGGTACTGTCATATTTGAGTAAATGTAACAGGGTTGCTGGCTCAGCAATATCATTGATGGCGACGATATTTAACGGCTGTAATTGTAAAGGATTTTGACAAAACCGTTCGATATAAGCACGTAGCACGTTGCGCCCAATACGACCAAAGCCATTAATAGCAATGTTAAAAGGTTTGATGGTAGAAGCATTCAATCAGGGATATTCCTTACTAGACAAGTGCTCAATTGCCATGCGGTTTTAAAAACAACAAGGCAAGTTTGACATCATTATAAGAATAGGCGTTTCTTAATTCTTCGACAATCGCGCGAATTTTGATTTTGCCATCGTTATCTTTATCGCGTTTGTCATCACGTTTGGCTATTTTTTGATACGCCTTATCAATCGGCTGTAGCCATTTGTCCTCAGGGCGTAGATGCGCTATGTTAGCGCGGGGAAAATGCTCAGCAATTTTCTCGATATGTCCCATCACGGTTGATTGGGCTAGATTACGGGCTTGCGCAATTTCTGCGATGGTCAAACTTTCATCCAGCAAGGCTTTGGTTTCCAGCACCGTGGGGGTGATAACGCCTGCCGCATCATCCGCCAAAGATTGCAGCTGCTGTACAGCATGGCGACGTTTTTCAATCAGTTTTTGCTGTTGTTTGGCGCGATTTTCATACGCAGCGATTTTTTCTTTATCCAGCGTACCCCGGCATTGAATGATAAATTCACGATGAAGGTCATTGAGCTGTTTTTTACTGCGTGTCAAAAATTCACGTTCTTGCTCTGCACTGATCGCCTGAAATCGCTGATCAGCCCCGCGCGCTAAGGGATCAAGCTGTAAGCTTAATTCATTGACGCCCAGTAATTGTAGTCCAGATAGCTGCTTTAACCGTGATAAAGCCACATAGCCCTGCCCTTTTTCAAAGGTTTTTGACAAATCCACTTCTGCCGCATCCAGCGTCATGCCTTGGCTTTTGTGAATGGTAATCGCCCACGCCAGCGTCAAGGGGATGTGGTAATAGGCAGCCAGTATTTCACCCTCTTCATCATCAATACGCCATGAATCATATTCAGCGATGACTTTGCGGCCGTCATTGAGCTCAACCAAGGGGTAAAGTAACTCCGACAGCTTATCATCAGCCGTGTCTGTCGAAGTGGTATCATCCTCATCCCTCTCCTCATCCCTGGGGTGAGTTTGTTGTGATTGACCGCCATTGACTTCATCGAGCAAGTCTGCCATATCGGCTTGTTGTTCTTGTTCGATGGCATCGAGCAAGGCACTTGCATCTGCTGCCAGCGCTTGTTCATCGAGCGGCTCAGATGGGTAATTGTTTGATGGGCTGTTTTTTGATGCGCTATCGTCTGTTTGTTTATTTGGTTGTTTAAGGGTAGTGGCAACAAAATCAACTACCTTGCCTATGGTGCCATTTGAAACATTAAGCTCGGTGTTGTTTTTGATAAACATCACTTTTGCGCCAAGTTTGAGCACCAGTTCTGGGGTATTGCGTACGGATTTTTTTAGCGTTTCTACCAGCTTTTCATCGCCTTCTCCCCAAGCGCGAAAAGTATGCGCCGCTGTGGTAAGTTTGCCAAGTTCCTGCTCATTGATGGCTTGCACGTTGACATTGTGGGTAAACAGTCGGGTACGGTTGTCGGCTAGCACATGCTCAGCCGTCGCGGTCAAAGCAGGCATGATATGGGGGGTAAACTGCTGGCTACGAATCTGATTTAAAATCGCATTTAAATCCAAGCCATAATAGCTGTTGCCTGCCACCGCTGTTTTGTCAGTTTTCTGACGGTGCTGCTCAGATAAATAGCAAATTTGAAAATCTGCATCCAGCCAAGCTTGCGCCATAAAGGCAAATTTATCGCGGTTGCTCTCATGGGGCTCACCAATCGGCGGCAACTGAAAAAAATCCCCGGCAACCAATAGCTGTATCCCACCAAATGGCAATGTGTTTTCTTTGATGGCTTGTAGCACTTGGTTAATCAGCTCAAATTGCTGTCGATGCAGCATCGAGATTTCATCAATCACCAATACTTTGGTGCGCTCAATGCGCTCCACAACCACCGTGCGTTTTTTGATGCGGGCGATGTCTTTGGCGGTTAGCTCATTACTGATACCGATGCCCGCCCAGCTGTGAATGGTCATGCCGTTCATGTGGGTAGCAGCAATACCTGTGCTTGCCGTCACCGCCACCGCCACATCCCTTGCGCGCAGATAATGCAAATACTGATTGATGGTATAGGTCTTGCCCGCCCCTGCTGAGCCTGTTAAAAACACATTTTTACCAGTTTTAAGGATATCAAGGGCGGTGGCTTGTTTCATTGGTTATACAAAGCTTTTATAGATAAAAAGAAGGGGTTAAAAAAAGCGAGTTAAAAATGAGCCTACTATAAAGGCAAAGCTTATGAAAGGCAATGATTGACAGCACCAAAATACGCCATCAAACGCTTCACGGGTTAGTCAATCATGGTTTTGATTTGCTTGAGACTTAAATAACCAATATGCAGCGTATCGTAAGATAGCTGATTTTTTTCATCCTCGGTTAATGGCTGAATGGTTAATGCCACGTCATTTGGCAGTAAATCAGCCACACAGTGAATATCATCCAAGTCTAGTTGATGCTTATCATCTACATGACTGGTTGCCACGCCGCTTTTGGCGGTATCGACATTATCAAATGTATAGTCTTGATAAAATGCCGTTTTTTTAACTTGCGCTGTTGCTTTACCTAGCGTCTCAGCTACCACAAGTGTTTTATAATGGAATTCTTCAAATTGACCCGGTAGATAACCGCCTAAATTGACAAAATAAAGTTGTTTGCCGTGACTATCTAATTTGTTATCTACCCTATCATCTGCAAATATGTTATCTGCAAGCGCGTTATCTTTTGACAATCCATCCTTTGACAAGCTATCTGTCGACAACAAAATTTGATAATCACCCACCCGCTTCACTTCTCGCCATGCGTCTAAGTGCCAATTGTTTTTGACTGCCGGCCAGTGCTGATTGACAGTCTCAATTGTTTCACTTAGGCTATTTGCAATCACAAACATCACATCATGCTGTTCAATGAGTCGTCCTTGGGGACGCGCCCCGATTTTTAACATAAATAGTTTCATATTTATAAGCCCAAATGTGTCGCCATTAAAACTTAAAAACCTGCGAACCATCCTAGGTTTTCGTCACGGGTTTTTGTCACAGGTTTTATCACCACAGGTTTTTATTATTTTATCTTACGGTTATTTTTTGACCATCGGCATTTTAGCGCTTTCTAACTTTGCCAAGGCATCTGGTAGTTTATCAATCGCTGTCGCTACCACCGCTTGTGCCGCTTGCGAGATGCCTAGCTTTTGCGCGATGGTCGGTTTTTGGCGAGATTGAATGGCATACAATTCGCTATCTGTCATCTTCTCTAAGATATAACTGTCCGATGTTTGCAGGGCATCGACCAAATTGCGCGTTATCGCATCTTCACCGTACCAATGCTCACCGGTTGCCACTTGTTCAACATCCAAACTTGGACGGTATTTTTGCACAAAGTCTTTAAATAGTTTGTGCGTTTCTTCCAGCTCTTGTTGGAATTTTTGTTTGTCTTCTTCGGTATTTTCACCAAAAACGGTTACCGTGCGTTTGTATTTACCTGCGGTAAATACTTCGACATCGATGTCATGTTTTTCTAATAAATCATGAAAATTGGGCACTTGTGCCACCACACCAATCGAGCCCACCACCGCAAATGGCGCCGCCAAAATTTTATCAGCCACACACGCCATCATATAGCCACCACTGGCGGCGACTTTATCAATACAGACCGTTAAGTGTAGCCCTGCTTCTTTTATACGTGCCAACTGGGCAGCAGCGAGGCCATACGCGTGTACCATGCCACCTGAGGATTCAAGGCGCACAATGACTTCATCTTCAGCTTGCGCAACCGTCAATAGCGTGCTGATTTCTTCACGCAGTTGCTGTACTTCCGTGGCTTTGATATCGCCATGAAAATCCAGCACAAAACAATTTTTGTTGGCGGGTTTATTTTTAAACAGACCAAATTTTGAGGTCTTTTTGGTATTGTCTTTTTTCGTCAAGTCTGTCAATGCGCGGCTGATGAGTGATGTTAACCCTTTATCATCCACCATTTGCAATTGTAATTGTTGTTTGCGCTGGGCTTTGACTTTATTTAAATGGGTGACTTTCATTTCAACCGGATGTTTGGCATTTTGAAATAGCATAATAACTCTCTAATTAAGGGCTCTAATTAAGGAAAAAATTCACACAATGGGTTTTATATAGCGTTTATTTTGCTGTTTTCAATCGCTTATCCACACAATATTCGCGAAATGTCTGTGACAGGCATGGCTAGTAGATATGCATGATAAACCGTGTTTCATATTGTGAAATTTGAGTAAACAAGGCATAATATTCGTTTATAAAAATTTTTGCTACTTCTTACATTACGAAAAATATTGGGATTGCTTCATTATGATGCGTACACACTATTGCGGGCTTGTCACCGAAAACTTAAACGACCAAACCATCACTATTTGCGGTTGGGTGCATCGTCGCCGTGACCACGGTGGGGTTATTTTCTTGGATATGCGTGACCGTGAAGGCCTACTGCAAGTGGTCATCGACCCAGATACCCCAGAAGCATTTGCTACAGCAGATAGCGCGCGTTCTGAATATGTGCTCAAAATTACCGGTCGTGTGCGTCAGCGTTATGCCGGTACTGAAAACAAAAACATGACCAGCGGTCAAGTGGAGTTATTGGCCAAAGACATCGAAACAATCGCCACTTCTGAGACACCGCCATTTCCCCTCAATGATGAGTTTACCAACGTTTCTGAAGAACTGCGCCTAAAATATCGCTTTTTAGACATGCGCCGTCCAGAGATGCAAGAGCGTATGAAGTTTCGTGCCAAAGCTACTTCCACCATTCGCCGTTACCTAGATGACCAAGGTTTCTTGGATGTAGAAACCCCCATCTTGACCCGTGCCACCCCAGAAGGCGCGCGTGATTATTTGGTGCCTAGCCGCGTGTCAAACGGTGAATTTTATGCCCTACCACAGTCGCCTCAGCTATTTAAACAACTGCTGATGGTAGCGGGTTTCGACCGTTATTATCAAATTGCTAAATGTTTTCGTGATGAAGACTTACGTGCTGACCGCCAGCCAGAATTTACCCAAATCGATATCGAAACCTCATTCTTAAGTGATGAAGATATCATGAACATTGCCGAAGGATTAACAAAAGACTTGTTCAAAACCATGATGAACATCGAATTTGATACCTTCCCGCGTATGACATACGCTGAAGCGATGCGTGACTATGCGTCTGACAAACCAGACTTGCGTATTCCTATGAAGTTAATTGACGTAGCTGATATCATGCAGTCTGTGGAATTTAAAGTATTTTCAGGCCCTGCTCAAGACCCAAAAGGTCGTGTGGTGGCGCTTCGTGTGCCAAACGGTAGTGACCTCACCCGTAAACAAATTGACGAATATACTAAATTTGTCGGCATCTATGGCGCAAAAGGTCTGGCTTATATCAAAGTCAACGATGTGAGCAACATCAACAACGGTGTCGATAAAGAATCAGGCCTGCAATCACCGATTATCAAAAACATGACCGATGAAGTATTAGTCGAGCTGATTAAACGTACTGAGGCGCAAACCGGTGATATCATCTTCTTTGGCGCGGATAAAGCCAAAGTTGTCAATGATGCCATGGGTGCGCTGCGTGTCAAATTGGGTCTAGACCTAAATATGCTGACCTGTGAGTGGGCGCCGCTTTGGGTCGTGGATTTCCCGATGTTTGAAGAAACCGACAGTGGTGATGGGCTGGGGGGTAAATGGACGTCGGTGCATCACCCCTTCACCAAGCCAAAAGGCACGGTTGAAGCGATGAAAAACAACCCAGAAACCGCGCTGTCTATCGCTTATGACATGGTATTAAACGGTACTGAAATCGGTGGTGGTTCACTGCGTATCAATACTTTGGATATGCAAAAAGCGGTATTTGAAGCATTGGGTATTTCTGAAGCTGAAGCCGAAGAGAAATTCTCATTCTTACTTAACGCGCTAAAATACGGTGCGCCACCGCACGGTGGTTTGGCATTCGGTCTTGACCGGTTAATTATGCTAATGACAGGCTCACAATCGATTCGAGACGTCATCGCCTTCCCAAAAACCAAAACGGCTGAATGTCCGCTGACTGAAGCCCCTGCGCCTGTGGATGGCAAACAACTGCGTGAATTGGGTATCCGTATACGCGAAAAAGACAGTAAAGCGCCACAATCTTAATCAAGCTGACACCTTTAATTAGATGAATGCCTTTACTCTCCTCAAATATGTGCCAATGTGGATGCTATATCTATTGGCACATATCGCAAGCTTTATCATTTCACTTCGTCGTGACAAAAGTATCATGAAAACGGTGGATACTAACTTACGACTTGTCTATCCTGAACTCACCGAAACTCAGCGTGACCAGCTTGCCAAAGCCTGTATTGCCAATCAAAGCAAAAATATGGTGGAATCGGCTAAAAGCTGGGCGATGCCACCTGCGTGGTCGGTCAAACAAATCCATACCGTGCATCATCAACAAGTTTTAATGCAAGGCTTACAAAATCCCAATGGCATGCTTGCAATTGTGCCGCATTTGGGAACATGGGAAATCATGAATGCGTGGCTCAACCAGTTTGGTGCACCCACCATCATGTATAAACCCGTGAAAGGTGAACAAGCCAATCAGTTTGTGCTACAAGGGCGTCAGCGACTAAATGCAACTTTGGTACCAACTGATGCGACTGGGGTCAAAGCGATTTTTAAAACCCTAAAAGCAGGCGGTTTTAGTATCATATTGCCTGACCATGTCCCCGACCCATCTGGCGGTGAAGTGGTGCCGTTTTTTGGTATTCCGACCTTGACCAGTACTCTTGCTAGCAAATTAGCCAGTAAAACAAATTGTAGCTTGGTAGGTTTGACCTGTGTACGCCGTGACGATGGACAAGGCTTTGATATTTATTGTGATGAGTTAACTGACCCCGCCTTGTATGACAAAAACATGGTGACAGCGACAACCGCGATGAACCACGCCATCGAGCGGATGATTGACCGTTTCCCCAGTCAATACATGTGGGGCTATAAGCGCTTTAAACGTGTGCCAGGATTTCCGGTTATTTATAATGCCAAGCCATCTATCGCGGTAGCGGTTCGCCAGCGTTATCCAAAACTTGGCAATCATGATATTATCAATTCATTCACTTAATATGATAATCATTTACTTATGACTTTACCAAATTATACTTCAGCGCCTGCTTTGCCCGATGAAAACCGTTACATTATTTGTATGAAATGGGGCACCAAATACGGTGCTGAGTACGTTAATCGCCTGTACAATATGGTTAACAGATATTTAACACTGCCCTTTCAAATGGTATGTTTGACCGATGATAGCACAGGGATAGATGCCAACGTCAAATGCTACCCAATTCCTGAGCTCAATTTACCCAGTAATATTCCTGAACGTGGCTGGAAAAAACTGACCACCTTTAGCCCTGAATTATATGATTTAAAAGGCACGGCGTTATTTTTGGATATTGATATTGTGATTGTCGATAATATTGATTGCTTTTTTACTTATCAAGCGCAGCACGATGACAGTGTGGTGATTATCCGTGATTGGAAAAAACCGTGGCGCATGGTGGGTAATTCATCGGTGTATCGCTTTAAAGTCGGACAACATACTTATCCGAATTTGTTATCAAATTTTGAGCAAAATTTTGACACGATTCGTAGCCAAGTGCGCCATGAGCAAGCTTACCTATCCAATTATTTGCGTGAGCATCATCACCTTGAATATTGGGATGCGTCTTGGTGCGTGAGCTTTAAATACCAATGTGTGCAGCCATTTCCCTTAAGTTTTGTCAAACCGCCGATTTTGCCTAAAGGGGCAAAAATGGTGATTTTTCATGGGGAAGTGAATCCACCTGATGCCATCATGGGTAAAAGCGGTAAATGGTATCGTAAGGTATTACCAACTGACTGGATTAGGGATTATTGGTATTGATATCAGTAAAGTAACCCTTTTAATTGCTTAAGCAACTGTTTTCTACTTTATGTGCGAACACCATGATGCGTCAAAATAATAAATTATTGGGTGCAACACAAATACTAGCTGCTTATCACGCGCAGACTTTTGACTCGCTACAATCACAGTTCATTGGCTTTGATGAATTGTCTATCATCACAAAGATCTATTATGATAATGCACATTTATGTGATGAAAGCGATACTACCATTTTTAATGCTGTGCAATTACAACATTATGAATCGCAATGCTTTGATAATTTATATCAACATTTACGTTATTTGCAGCTTGAGTTTATCGGTCAATCTGAGCTGCTGTTTTATCATACTTTGCTGATTGTCCTTTTGCGACGGGGTTATCAGCCTGAACAGACATTTACACTATTTGAATTACTTTGGCAGACGCATAACGGCTATTTTTTCGAAAAGCTGTCGTTAAGATGGCTGGTATCTGCAGCTGATACGTTTATTGATTTTAGCGAAAGTCCTTTGCGCCGAGCAATTTTGATGAATGTGGTCAGTGTTATTAATACCCTAAAAATTTATGAGACCCAACGATTTTTATTAACCGATAATCAAGTAC
>ERZ500983.37-NODE-37-length-36385-cov-4.817451_pt1 | contig 36385 bp, 28 predicted proteins | sample MGYA00248866_ERZ500983 | MGnify/ENA primary metagenome ERZ500983 (study PRJEB25958, sample SAMN03398542) | human skin metagenome | study: EMG produced TPA metagenomics assembly of the Human Skin Microbiome Metagenome (human skin metagenome) data set. | reverse complement strand
TCTTTCCCTACACGACGCTCTTCCGATCTATTTATCATGAAAACAAACACGACTGAGCCAACCGCTACAATTGAAGAAACCGCTAAATTAACCCAATTAGCCAATTTTATTCAATACCGCAAGCAGCAAAAATCACAGCTAACTAATACAGAAACCAATAAAAATAGCCTAAGCAAAGAAAATAAAAATAACGACCAAAAAACAAAAGAAGAATCGAAAATCTTACAAATCTTTGATGGGCTCAATAACCAACTATCAGAAGGTCATACCGTGTATGAGATGACGGTCAACAATGAAGATGAAAAATCACTCATTGCAGAGTTGACTGACAATAACTGGGCAAGCGTAATAGGGGCGAAAGATGATGAGTTATATAACCATGATACCAATACACCTATCATTCTTCAAAAGCTCGCCCAATCAGTTGATGGAGTTGGTGAAACGCAAGTTAGCTACATTGTTTGGCTACATCGGCAATGGTATGCAGAACGATCGTTAGCCAAGCAGTTGATGAAAATTGCCCATAGAAAAGTTGCGGCATTTAATGGTATATCTGCATCACAAGACATCGATAATGGTTTAGCGCCCAATGCGATGCAGCAGCTCGCCATCGAAAAATCAAGCCAACACGCACTGAGTATTATTATCGGTGGGCCTGGTACCGGCAAAACTTTTACCGTGGCGAAGCTAGTAACCACGCTGCAAAAGGGGCACGAGCACAAAAGAAAACAGGACCCTAATTTACCACCTTTATCTATCACCTTGACTGCACCCACAGGGAAGGCGGCGCAGCGTATGCAAGAGTCATTACGTATAAGCTTGCAAAAAAGCTTGCAAGATGAAGAAATCACTTTGGACAATGCAAAAACCTTACATCGGCTGTTGGGTATTGGTAGTGATGGCATACCACGCTATCACGCCAAAAATCCATTACCCGATGATTTGATTATCGTAGATGAAGCGTCCATGTTAGGGCTTGAGCTTGCCAGTCAGTTGGTTGATGCTATCAAACCCACGGGTCGGCTGATTTTGTTGGGTGATGCAAACCAGCTGGCTGCGGTAGACGCGGGGTCGGTTCTATCAGATTTGTGCGCGGTGACGCGTTTGCAGCCTTATATCACGGAATTGACCGAGTCAAAACGCTTTGATTCAAATTCAGTTGTCGGTCAGTTTGCTCTCGCCATTCAGCAAAATTTGCCTGCACCTAAAAAAATAAAGCTCATACAGCGATTATTACAACCCATTGATTTGCAAGCAATTAAGCCATCTCAAATTGAGAATCCACCAGAGTTGGCTAGTGAAACACAGCAAACAGCTAATATTCCTTTTTACCCAATTGATGCGTCTTCGAGTTTGCCTGCTGTTTTCAGCCAATTAGCAAAACCTTATCATCCATTTTTTGCGCTTATGCAGCAATGGTACAGCCAGCCTGTCAATATTTTTGCAGCGAATAATCGAAAAGGGTTATTTGAAGTATTTGATAGGTATCGCATTCTGTGTGCAGGTCATCAAGGACAATTGGGCACCCAATCAATCAACCAAAAGATGAGCCTAGCTTTTACCGAGTTTTCCAAAATCACTCGAACCAAAGCCTACTTTTATCACGGTTTACCGATTATCATCCAAAACAATGATTATCAGTTGGGGTTATTCAATGGCGATATTGCGATTTGTCTGTTGTACCAAGGGCAGCTATACGCGTGTTTTGCAGAAAAAGTGATACCTATTCAGCGATTAAGCCGTGAAAGTTGCGACTATGCCTATGCGATGACCATTCATAAGTCACAAGGCTCAGAATTTCATACGGTCGCCATTTGTATTGATAAAGCGCATACAAGGCTACTAAGCCAAGCGCTGATTTATACAGCGGTGACGCGCAGTAAATCCGCTTTATCCATATATAGCGCTAAAGAGAATTTTGAGTTAGCTGTGACGCAAAAAGCGGTGCGGCAAACTGGTTTGCAATTACAATTTGATCATCTTAACAACACGCCATAAAAGATAGGTCATAAAAACCGACATCATAAAAAGATATCTTCTAAAAAATACGCCATAAAAAAAGGTATCCAACGATACCTTTTTATTTATGACAAGCAGTTTTACACATTTTTTAACGCATAAATCCCTGGCATATGGCGTAGATACCCGTGATAGTCCATACCGCAGCCATACACATAACGATCTGCCACATCTAGACCCACAAAATCGACTTTAAACTCTTGCACTTTTCGGTCATGGAGTTTATTGAGTAGCACACAGGTGCGGATAGATTTTGGATTTTCTTTTGCCAGCTCATCGACCACTGCTTTTAGGGTAATGCCTTCATCAAAAATATCATCAATCAATAAAATATCTTCACCTGCCAAATCAATTTCAGGTTTGAATTTCCATTCAAGTTCATTGGTGCCTTGGTTGTTGCGATAGCGGGTAGCATGGATATAGTACATACGATGGTAGAAGGTAAACTGGGTAAGCAGTTGACCTGCTGGAATCAACCCGCCATTCATCACCACCATCACAATGGGATTTTGACCTGCATAGTGCAGGTTGACACTGGCTGCCAAACGCTCGTAAGCACTACTCACTTCAAAACTACTGATAAGACATTCAGAATTGCGTAGCGCTTCTTCGATTTGCTGATTGCTAAGTTGATTCATGGTGGACCTATTAATTTAAAAAAATAAGTGGGCTATTGTAACGCAGTTTTATCCAATTGAATAATAACGGTTAGCAATACCTAATTGTTAAATATTAACGCTTGGTAATGTTTGGTAAAACGCTCCAGCGATTCTTGCGGCATTTGTGGGATTAAACGGCGTAGGGCGATATCAATTACTTTGACGATGATACCATCGGTCACTGGAATTGCCGCACGTTTGAGCATATTTAAATTGAGCGTTTTGGTAAAATCGACCAAAAAATGCTGCAAACAGGCTTTGGTTAGCTCGCCAAATAACCGAATCAAATTTTGCTGCTCTTCAAGCCCTTTACCTGCTTGGACATTTTCTATGGTAGCCAGTAAATTCTTTGCTAGCTCGTCACTCAGCGGCACCGAGATACGACGTTCACCCGATTGGGTGTGTTTTAATATCTTTTGGTCAAAAAAATCAAAGCTAGGTAACACATCTTCATTTTTTGTAGGGCTTAACAGTGTGTTAATCAGTTTGTCGCTAGTCGCTTCAATGGTTTCTGCGGTTTTAATCAAATGCGCTTTTCGTTCTGAATCATCCGGTAGCGATTCGATTAATTTAATCAGTAGCGCATCCATCAGCTCTTTACTGGTCAACTGGGTGATTTTATCGCGATAACCATCATAACGTTCGCTACTTTTGCTAGCAATCAGCTCATACGCCTTATCAATGGTAGCGCTCAATTCTACGGAAGGGGTAAACCCAAAATAATAGCTCATAATATTTTTTCGTTATCCAATGATTTCTTCAGGGTAATCAATCACTACCCAGCCATTTTCTATCCAATCACAAATTATATCAGTTTCGACATCGGCTGCTTGCAAAATTTGCTCATCGATTGATTCGCCATTGGCAAGCCGAATGAGGAGTGATTGCGCGTTAGCAGGTATATCTTCCGCGTCGATGGCACAGCCATTGACATAGATTTTTGCTTGAGTTTTTGAGTCCGTTTGGGTAAAGATAATGCGGCTAGACATGTCTTGCATGATGACTGCACCCGCTGCCAAGGCGCTTTGTATCTCATCAATATCGGCATACGTGTCAGGGAGCATCAGCTCATATTGACGTTTGCTTACCGTTTCGCTAATCGCTTGAGTGATTATTTCATCGCCAAGTTCAGAGTTTAGCAGCGCAATCAGCTGCGCTTTGATATCGTGAACGCTGGCTATCGACAGCTCGCCTGCAACGGCGGCGGGTTGGTTGATTTTGAGGGGAATGGCTAAATCATCAAAATGGGTAGCCACATCTGCCAAACTATCGAGCAGCTGTAATGGGGTGGGGCGCCTAAAGCCAAACGAAAAAGTTAAACAATCGTCAACGGCCACCCCGTAATGAGAGAGATTGGTCGGTACATACAGCACATCGCCTGGCTCAAGCACCTCATCGAATATCAGCTCGCCCATCTCACTCATCAAGCGAATCGGTTGACCTGTTTCAAATTGGGTGGTTTGGTCGCAAAACTTGCCCAATTGCCAATGACGTTTGCCGTACCCTTGCGCCAAAAAGACATCGTAATTGTCATAATGCTTGCCAACGCTGCCACCTGAGGGCGCATACGACACCATAATGTCATCACGTTGCCACTGCGGAATAAAATCAAACGCATGCCATAGGTTGCCAAGCGCTGGCGACCATTGTTCCATATTTTGCACCAGCACCGTCCAATGTTTTGGCAGTTTTTGAAAATCTTTGGCGGTAAGAGGACTGGTTTTAAGTGACCATTGCTGGTTATTTTCGCTGATGAGTCGGGCAGTGGCGTCTTCATCTTGGGCAAGACCGATGATATCGTCTGGCTCAAACATACCAACCAATTGCGGCAAGCCCTGCTTGATTAGCAGTGGTTTTTTTTGCCAGTACTCGCTCAAAAATTGTTCGGGGCTGATATCGCTAGGCAAACAAAAGTGCTGGGTCATATTTTTTCGTTCAGTGGGATAGGTAACGCGCATTATAGCAAAGGCAGTATACCAAAATCCTATAATAAAATTTTTTTCACCAAAGTGTAAAAAAAGCGTAAAAATATGAAACATATTGAACTGGAAAGTTTCATATTTTTGGTTGTATTGGTTATAACGCTCGTATATAGTCAATACTCACAAGGAAGTACTCACAGGAAAGTTAGACGAGCAATATTTGATTGACTCGTTGTTTATACAACAACAGTTATACCACAACAAAGGAATGTTCTATGACAGCTATTTTAAATCAGCACGAAAACTACCTACAAGCCGACCAAGCTTATGGTTTTCCCTTGCTTATCAAAAATTTATTGTCTCGCGCCAAAGTGGTCTCTGGCGACAAAAAAATCCATTACGCTGACAAAACCAGTTACACCTATCATGAGTTTTTCAAACGTGTCAATCGCTTAGCCAATGTCTTAAAAGGCTTAAACCTACAAAAAGGCGATGTGGTTGCGGTCATGGATTGGGATACACACCGTTACTTGGAATGTTATTTTGCCATTCCGATGTGTGGCTATATCTTGCAAACCGTCAATGTGCGTTTGTCAGAAGACAAAGTGCTATATACCATCAATCATGCCAAACCAAAAGCGCTACTGTTAAATTCAGAATTTTCACCGATGATCAAAAGCCACACCCAAGATGCGCCATCGGTCGAGCATGTGATTTGGTTAGATGATAACAACACGCCAATGCCATCATACGCCCAAGGCGAATACGAAGCCATGCTAGCACAAGCCAGCGATGAGTACGAGTTTGAAGATTTTGATGAAAACACCATTGCCACAACCTTCTATACCAGCGGTACAACCGGCAATCCCAAAGGCGTATTTTTTAGCCATCGTCAAATCGTCATGCATACGCTCGTCGTTGCCGTTGCCAATGCACTTAATATCGAAGGTCAAGGGCTGCGCTACTCAGATGTCTATATGCCAATGACGCCTATGTTCCATGTCCATGCTTGGGGTTTCCCTTTTGTCGCAACCATGCTAGGACTGGAGCAAATCTATCCGGGTCGCTATGTGCCTTCCACCATGGTTGACTTAGTACAACAACACAAAGTCACCATCACCCATGGGGTGCCAACGATTTTGCAAATGCTACTGGGTGAAATCAACAAACGCCAAGAAAAATTCAACGGCTTAAAAATGGTCGTCGGTGGCTCTAAACTCAATCAAGGGCTTGCCAAAATGGCTGTAGCCAGCGGCATCGAAGTGTCTACGGGTTATGGCATGTCAGAGACTTGTCCTATTATCAGCATTGTCAAATTTGATGAAACATTCCAACACATGAGTGAAGAACAACAAATTGAGCATCGCTGCTTGTCTGGCTCACCAGTGCCATTGGTCGATTTGCAAATCTGGCATAATGGCAAACGTATGCCAAACGATGGCACATCCACAGGCGAAATCGTGGTGCGTTCACCTTGGTTGACGCAAAGTTACTACAAAAATCAGGACGCAGGCAACGAGCTGTGGGAGGGCGGTTATCTGCACACCCAAGACATCGGTTGGATGGACGCAAAAGGCAATGTCAAAATCACCGACCGGCTAAAAGATGTCATCAAATCGGGGGGCGAATGGATATCTTCGCTTGAAGTAGAAACCATCATGTCATTACACCCAAGCGTTGCCGACATTGCTGTGATTGCGATTCCTGATGCACGCTGGGGTGAGCGTCCGATGGCGTTGATTGTGCTCAAACCCGATTATCAAGACACCAAAGCTGAAGACATCATCGCGATTGCGCAGCAAGCGTATGAGCGCGGTCATTTGCCAAAATACGGTATTCCGCAGGATGTGAAATTTATCACGGAATTGCCAAAAACCAGCGTGGGTAAAATTGACAAAAAAGTCATCCGCGATCAATATGCCCAAGGGTTATTTGCTTAGACTGTCACTTAATCACAATAAATTAAAAAGCAAAGTAAAAAACAGAGTAAAAAAGGTAGAATTTTTTCTACCTTTTTTATCAAGCCAGCAATCCATCAAACTATTAACCGTTGATTGACCTTTGCCATCGATAACGGATACTGTCGGGCTTTGGCAATATCGCGTGCCACGATATTGACCTCATTGACATCAATTTTGTGCCAGTTGGGACGCTTGCAAGCAGATTTTTCTATCAAATTGGCATCAACTAGCGCATCCATGACTTTATCTGCCACATCTAGGGTAGAATTGGCTTTCACATTTTCTGCCACCGCATAACGCAGCTTGGCAAACACCTGCAAATCCGCGACGCGCACAGTAATATCATCACTCGGTACTTGCTGCCCACCATATAACGCATTATCTCCCGCTTGTGCAGTTCGAAAACTTGGCACAAATTCACTGACATAATCTATGGCGTTTTGGGTGCGTTGTTTTAGGGCGTTTGGTTCCCAGCCGTTTTCAATATAACTTAGATATTGTGGATTAATGGGCGGTTGGCTGCTTTCTTGTGTGGCTTTGGTCAAACCATCATTAAATAAGGTGATGTTTTCGGTCATGCCATGCAGCTGAAAAAACCCATCAGGATAAGGGGTGAACTGCGCCATGCCATTGGGCGTGCCACGCTCACCATGAAAAATAATCTCAGGCAAACGCCCCTTATAATCACGCCATTCACTGATATAAGAAGCTTTAAATTCAACCATGCGCTTGATATGCACGCCTGCTTTGTCATCAATAATACCGGTTCTAAACCCGCAAGCATTGACCACAAAATCAGCATAGATATGCTGCAGCTCGCCATGCTCATCGGTAAAAGACACTTGCCAGCCATCCATATGACGTTTTAAATCATCAACTTGGGCATTTAGATGTACCTGAGCGCTCTGTAAGCGCTGCAATTGTAAAAAAGCACTGGCAGAAAGTCTAAAGATATTCCAGCCAAATTCTTGCACCGCAATGATGGGGTATTGCAGTTTTTCCAAATCCATTACTTTAAGAGCTGCCACAACCCACTCATCCGTGGTGCTCGGAATGTCTTTAGCTTCTAATTGAATCAGTTGTTGAATTTGCTGCTTGTCATACACTCGGTAATAATCCTGAACTTTGCCCAACACTTGGTTGCTAGGGTCAGCATCAACCAATGATTGATAGTAAGCCGTTAACATATCAAGACGTGGCAGTAAGTCAGTGGCGGTATTGTTATCGCGTTTTGGCACCGTGATGAGGGTGGGGCGCACATCAATACTCTCTGGATACAACTTGGCAATATCAATACATTGGCGCATCAACATGCGGCAATCTTCATCACTGATTTCGCGGTACAAATTGCCACCTGCATGCAGATGACACATGGGTGGGGCGTTGATAAGGCTGGCATTTTTTTCAATCAAATGCACATGGATGCCCGCCATTGCTAGCCGTATAGCAATCGTAGAACCTGCTGAACCACCGCCAATCACTGCTACGGTCGGTGATTGCATACTTGAATTAACGTACATAATTTTGCCCTTATGCGTTGCCCAAAGTGGAGGAATAAATTGTAGCGGAAAATAATCTGGTTACTGTGACATTTATGCAGTCATTGTCGCTTTTGTTGTTAATTAATTTTACCTAATAGTATATATTAAAATAAGTAGTATTTTTTATACTTTTTAGTATAAAAATATATTGAAAATTCCAATATTATCAGTTAAAGTTAATTTAGCTTAAAAAGCTGACCTGTATTTTATCTAACAATCATAATTAAATAAGGAAAATAAGTATGTTAAAACAAGCCTTCTTAGCAGCGGCGATTTCTACCACGTTATTAGCCGGTTGTGCAACGACGCCAACCCATACCGCTCATGCACCGATGCACGCAGCTAACATTGTTGATGTGGCAAAATCAAATCCAGATTTTTCAATATTAGTTGAAGCGGTGGTAGCCGCAGGTCTAGCCGACACTGTCGCGACCACTAAAAACATCACCGTATTTGCGCCGACCAATGCTGCGTTTGCCAATCTACTTGCTGAGCTCGGTATGACCAAAGCGCAATTGTTTGCAAACAAACCGTTACTACAATCTGTGTTAACTTATCATGTGCTGCCAGCCACAGTGATGGCAAAAGATGTCAAGCCAGGTATGGTTAAAACCTTACAAGGTCAAAACGTCATGGTGACTTCAAATGGTAAATTACAAGATGCCAATGGACGTGTTGCCAACATTGTCACCACAGATATCAAAGCGAGCAATGGTGTGGTACATGTGATTGACCGTGTCATTTTACCAAAAAGATAAGTTATCATAGATAAAGTTATCGCCGATAAATTGTTGTCTTGATCCATAGTTATCTTTAGTTATAGTAGCCAACAATTTATTGGTCTGATGGCATAGCGGTGATACGAGTCATCGCTATTTTTTTAACTTTCAAAAATCGTATAGAGCGGGTAAAACTATGAAACGGATTGCCATTATCGGTGCAGGATTAGCAGGATTAACTTGTGGTAAAGCACTGCAACAAGCAGGGCACGACGTAGTGATTTTTGAAAAATCCCGTGGCATCGGTGGGCGACTGGCAACGCGCCGTGCTGAACCATTTTATTTTGATCATGGTGTTGCCGCGTTTACTGCCATTGACGACGATTTTCAAAGTTTTGTCAATCAATTACTCGCTGAAGGGGTGATTGCAGTATGGGCAGTTGACCAAGCTACCCCCGATAATTCCTTTGTATCTACTGTATCTACCAAACCACACTCCGTGCCCAGAGTGTCTGACTGTTATTCTGACTACTATGTGGGCATACCCGCCATGAATGCCATTGGTAAACATCTCGCCAGTGGCTTAACTGTGCAGCGTAATACTAGGGTAGCCTCTATCATTGACCATCATCCGATTTTTAATAGTTGGGAATTGTTAACTGACAAGGGTGAAACATTGGGTCAGTTTGATTGGATTATTTCGGCGATGCCTGTGGAACAAGCAAAAAGCTTTGCTCAAACATCGCTACATACCAAAGTGTTGAATAAATATGCGCTCATGCCCTGTAGTGTGCTGATGCTGGGATTTGATACACCGCTGGCTTTAGACTATGAGTATGCCAAAATCGAGGGTGAGGATATCGATAAAATCATCGTCAATAGTGCAAAACCCCATCGCGAAGGCGGTTATAGCCTTGTGATTCATAGTACCCCAGCATGGACGAATAGACATATTGAGGAAGATAAAACTGCCTGTATCAACCATTTGACACAAGCGGCGAGTCAAGTATTGGGTATCGATTTATCGACTGCAGCACACAAAGACATACACCACTGGCGCTATGCCACAGGCGAAGCGGTTAACCTCCAATCAGGTGACCACCAGTTAGGCTATCTACTAGATAACGACCAAAACATCGGTGTTTGTGGTGACTGGCTACTTAAGGGTGATGTCGAGTCTGCTTACTTAAGTGGTAAAAAACTGGCAAAAGCGATGATTGAATTACTAAAAAGCGAGTAGCATATGCAACATATCGCCATATTTGGTGCTTCTGGCGCGATTGGAAAGGCATTTTGTGATTGTTTGACTATCGCCTATCCAAATGCCACCATTCATGCCATTGCCAGAAAACCCCCGGCATTTAGCCACCCCCATATCGTCCCTCATCAGCTTGATTTTGATGATGAACTGGCTGTCGCCGCGCTTATCAAAGAGATAAGCAGCACTCAAGCGTTGGACAGTGTTATTGTGACGATTGGGTTATTACATGAGTCTAAAATCGAGGCTCAACCCATCGCGCCTGAAAAATCGCTGCGAGATATCACAGCCGATCAGCTGCACCAATATTTCCATATCAATGCGGTATTACCGATGATGATTGCTAAATACGCCTTGCCCGCCTTAAACAAATCCTCCCAGTCGCTATTTGCCGTATTGTCGGCACGGGTAGGGAGTATTTCGGATAATCGCTTGGGCGGGTGGTATGGTTATCGGATGGCAAAAGCAAGTTTACATATGGGCATTAAAAATTTAAGCATCGAACTGCAACGAAAAAACCCCAACGCGATTATTGTTGCTTTGCACCCCGGCACGGTAGACAGTAATTTATCCAAACCATTTCAAAAAAATGTGGCAGAAGGCAAATTATTTAGCCCAGCATTTTCCGCACAAAGTTTACTTAAGGTTTTGCATCAGCTCACGCCCAAAGACTCGGGCAAAATTTGGGCTTGGGACGGCAAAGAAATTTTGCCTTAAATCAGCCTTAGAGTTGTACCTTAGATTTGTATTAGGGCTGTAGTTGCGTACCTAGCTTAAGGCTAATCCATCAACCAGTTTTTGTAGATGACGCCCACAATCACGCAAGTTAATCCTGTGACCAAGCCGCCCCAAATGAAATCAACCAGTGCCGCAGTTTTATCATAACCTTTAAGTAATGCTAAGCTTGTAAAATCATACGTTCCATATGCCATTAGCCCAATGACCACCCCATATCCTGCCAGTACTGCCAATGACGCGTTAGCTTTTAGCTGCGGGTAGATGACCACCACACAAAGCGCAAAAACATAAAATAGATAAAACACGCCTGCTGCCGTCATATTGGGTGATTCACTGAGTAAATGTCCAATGCGCGGGGCATAAAAGCGTTGGGTCATGGTTTTAAGCCATACGGCATCAATACCCAAAAATACCATGACGGCGATCAGATATACCCACAGATAGTTTAATGGTGCCATTGCTAAATCCTTGTGTCCTGTAATTAATTGTCATAAACCCGTTACCGCGCAAATTGGGTTAACGGTACTGGGCTTTTTCAAGGCGTACTTGCACCACGCCAATGGTTTTTTCCAAAAATCCTGCTTCACAGTACGCAAAATAAAAATGCCACAAACGCATAAACGCATCGTCATAGCCAAGTGCCTTGAGCTGCGGTAGCGCCTGCATAAAATTATAACGCCAATCAATCAAGGTACGCGCATAATCATAGCCATAATCAACCAATGACGTTACTTGCATATCGGTATGGTCACGCGCTTGGCTGAGAATTTCACTGTTAGACAATAAACACCCGCCTGGGAAAACATGGGTTTGGATAAAATCCACACCATGCAAATATTTTTGATACCCCCGATCATTAAAGGTAATCGCTTGTAATACCATCAGCCCATTATCTTTGAGCAGTCGATTACACTGGGCAAAAAAATCTGGCAGATATTCATGACCGACCGCTTCAATCATCTCAATACTGACCAGCTTGTCATACTTGCCGGTAAGCTCACGATAGTCTTGTTTTAGCAGGGTGATTTTGTCGGTTAGATTGGCAGCTGCAATGCGGCGTTTCGCTTCTTCATACTGCGCGTCTGAGATAGTTGTGGTGGTGACACGGCAGCCATATTGGGTCGCGGCATAAATAGCAAACCCACCCCAGCCCGTGCCGATTTCAATGACATGGTCGTCAGCTGTTAACTCAGCTAATTCACAAATTTTTGCCAACTTGTGGGTTTGTGCTGCCGCCAAGCTTGATGAGGGTGTCGGATAAATTGCCGATGAATACATCATGCGCTCATCCAAAAATAATGCATACATCGCATTGCCAATATCATAATGGGCTAAAATATTGGATTTGGCATTGTTTTTATCATTATGCCGATTGCGGTGTTGGCGGTGTTCCCAGCGTTTGGTCAAATTGGCAAATTTGGCTTCTATGGTATTGATGAGGGTCAAATTGCGGGCAATCAAGCGTAAAAATGCTGTTAAATCATCGGCTTTCCACAAACCATCAATATAATCATCAGCAAAAGCAATCGAGCCGCCTGTTAATAGGTGTTGATACACCTGCGGTGAATGGATGGTGATTGTCACTGCCAAAGGATGATTGCCAATTTGTTCCCCTAGCGTTCGTTGCGTATCGCTCACTGGCGACTGTGTTACAAGATCAGTATTCAGCACCTTAACACCGAAGGTTTTATGAGTCGCTACCTTACTCGCTACATGGTCAGACTGATGGAAGGTTTCAATGACGGTCAGATGACCCTGTTTAAGCTTTGATAGCAATAAAAATATTATTTGCCGTGCCGCTTTTGCCGCACTTTGTTGAACAGGCGTGAGCAGATGGTCAACAATTGGGTAGGGTAGGTAATCGGTAAACGAGCGCCGCTTGGCTAAATCGGATTGACGGCGTTTAACCAAAGTCTCCTTACCTTTTGATAGGTGATTTGACGGGGGAGAGGTTGCAGTGTTTTTAGCCTCTAAAGAAGACGGTGTCATAGTCAATTCCCATAAAAAATTTCAGTTAACTATTGGGGTAAACGTTGGTTATAAGCTTGATAAGGTACACGTTTTAGCACGTATAATTTAAAAGCCTGCCAGTAAATTTGCAGTAATGATGTGGCACTCATCCAGGGTCGGCGCTTAATTGCCGTTATCACCGAAGCCTCGTCCAATTGAACGCCTTTTAGACTCACGCCTGCATTAAACACTTTGCCGCGGCTATCTGTCAGTCCAATATCAATCACAACATCAAAGCCATTTTGCTCGGGATTGTCATTTGCCGATGCATAGCGTTTAGGGTGAATCTCAACACGCCAATGATATTGCTGATTGATGGGATTAAAAGGCGATACATGAAAACCTTTGTCATGTTGGTACAAGGTCTTTTCACCTGCGAGTAAAAAACCATAGTAATGGCGTTTGTTCCAAGGGGTGTTAGAGACTTCTGCCAAAAAATGGCTTGGCTGGTGGTTCTCATCAAAGCCAATATAAAAATTGACAGGGCTAAAATACCAACCCATATTACGTAACACGACCAAAGCCACCACCTCGCCAGTCGGCTGACTGCCAGTCAATTGCTGCCAAGTTTGTTGGGCTTTGACCAATAAACTAGCCGATGGCGCAGGTTGTCCTACTGAAGCGGTTAGACAGTTGTCCAAAGAGGGGTCTAATCGATTGATAGCAAAATAATCTGCTTGATGGAATTGATAAAGCGCCCAATGGTGCTGCGATAGCAGAGGGAGAGTCAATGATTGTTGCAGCGATTTTTTCAGCCATTTTTTTTTCAGCCATTGGGGCAACCATGTTGGCACATGACTGGCGCTCATATTTACATTAGGTAATGGATTGTCCGCTAGCTGGGTTAAATTGACCGCCCAAAACCGATAGGGGTAATGAAATTCATGACGGGTAGGGATTTGTCTGGCATGCCAAGTCATACCTTGCAGGATTTGATGGGCAAATGTCATGATGATTTACCTTTGAGGGGTGTTGCACAAACCATCATGCGCTAGATTTTGGCAAAACGCATGGTTGGTCGTAGCGGTTACTCGCCGTCGCTGCAGCACCGAGCGTTTTTTATCAGCGTGGCTCGGTAACTTTGATACGGTAAATTTTGCCGACGGTTTGCTGGGCTTATTACTGGGCTTAGACAGCCGTTTGATTTGTGCAGCGGTTGAGGCAGCTGTGGTATTGGTAGTAACCAAAATGTCGATATCCACCCCCAAACTTTGGCATACCCGCAAGCCACTTTTTACCCCATCTTCATGAAACCCATTAAACCAATAAGCGCCACAAAAATGGGTATGCTGCTTCGCTGAAATTTCATGCCAGCGTTTTTGGGCATCGGTCATTTTGTTGTCATATACAGGGTGGCGATAATCCACACGTTTGATGACATGCGCCTCATTAATCGGTGTATTAAGCGTCACCAAATAGTTATGTTTTGCGCTCAATCGCTCAAGGATATTCATGTGATACGTCAATATAGGTTTTTGGTCAGCCACGCGCGCGGTGGGTTTATCTATCGCGTAATTCCAACTTGCCCAAGCCAGCGGTTTTTTGGGTAGAACTTGGGTGTCAGTATGCAAAACCGCTTCGTTATCGGTATACTCAAAAGCCCCTAAAATAGCCGATTCTGTCTCAGTGATATCAGCTAGTAGACGTCTTGCTACATCGGCATGGCAAGCAAATACAACGTCATCAAACACTTGGGTTTGACGCGTGCCTTGATGAATAAATTCAATGCTAACGCCATCCTTGCCACGCGTGACCGATTGCACTGGGGTATTGATATACAGGGTTGTACCTGCTGCAACAAGCCGAGTGATTAAGGCATTGACGTATTGCTTTGAGCCGCCCACTAAGGTAAACCACTGTGGGCGATTGACCACATCTAGCAGACCATGATTATCAAAAAACTGGGCAAAAAAGAGTAGGGGAAAACGCTTGGCATCATCCATTCCCATCGACCATATCGCAGATACCATCGGCACCAAGTAGTTGGTTTTAAACAACTCGCCATAGTCATGACTGTCTAAATAATCCCCGAGTGTTTGCTGGCTTAAAGCCGCTTGCTGTATTTTATCGGCTTGGCGAAAATTTGCTAATAGTGATTTGGTCTCGCGATTAAAGCGTAAAATCTGCTGAACAAATTGCCAAAATCGGGGGCTTAGCATATGGCGGCGCTGAGAAAACAGACTGTTTAACGTGTGACCATTGTATTCAAAATTAATATAAGTATTTTTAACTGAAAAACTCATCTCAGCTTTTTGAAATGGCACGTTGAGTTCATCAAGCAGGCGAATAAAATTGGGGTAAGTACGCTCATTAAATACAATAAACCCTGTATCGATGGCGACTTTTTCGGTTGATGGTCTAAACGGATTTTTAAAAGCTGAGCGCTCGGAAACAGTGACATCCAGCGTATTGACATGCCCGCCTAGATAATCATTGCTTTCAAACATCGTCACTGCATGACTGTCTTTGAGATAATACGCACATGTTAGCCCTGATACCCCACTGCCAATAATGGCAATCTTTGGTGTGGTAATATTTGGCTTAGTAGGCTTGGCTACTATAGGATTAGCCACTACAGGTTTGGGGACTGTGTAATTAGAGTGCGGGGATTTTTTTGTAAACACTGCCATGTGCGGATATACCTTTAAAGCCAAGTCAAATGATTAAGTCGTATGAGAAAGTTTTGAACCCACAAAATGCCATACTGCATCAGGTAACTGCGCCAATAGCTTTAAGGGCTGTACCAATGTCTGCGGAAATTCAATGACATTATCATCATTGGCAATCCCTTGTTGAATGGCTTGGCTGGCTTGCTGTACGGTTTGCAAAAAAGGCATTGGAAAGTCGTTCTGCAGCGTCATCGGCGTTTTGACAAAGCCCGGTACTACCAAAGCCACTTTGACCCCATAAGGTTGCAGGCTCATTTGCAAGGTTTTGCTCAGATAATGGATTGCCGCTTTTGAGCTACCATACCCCTCTGCACGCACAAAGGGCACCAAAGCAGAAGCTGAGCCAACGGTGACAATTTTACCCTTAGTTGCCTTGAGGGCGGGTAGTAGCGCTTCGATGGCATGGACTAACGAGCCGTAATTTGCGTTCATCACCCTCATGATAGACCGCGAATCAAAGTTTGGCATGTCAATGTATTCGCAAACACCTGCTGCCGCGATGAATAAATCTAGCGTTTTAATGTCGCTAAAAGCTTGCATCACGGCATCATAGTCGGTTAAGTCAAGCTGAATCGTTTTTGCTCCCATCGTTGCCAATGTGTGCAAAACATCGCTGTTTCGACCCACGGTATACACCTCATGCCCTTGGCTTAGATAATCCATCGCCAACTGTAAACCGATGCCTGAGGTTGCACCTGTGATGACGATGGATAAAGGCTTTGAGGGATTGGAGGTTGACATCATAGCGACTCAATATAACAACTCAATACAAAATTTTGAAAACGACTTACCGCATACTATAAAAGAGTAGCGGATAGTTAGCAATAGGTTTTATACTATTTAGTATAAAAATATAATTATTGGTATATAATCAAAGAATAAGTATCATAAAGACATTTGTAGTATAATATTAGCTAATTTTTAACCTCATAAATATTAGAAACCTGAAAAACATTAGAAACTTGTGATGAAAAAGTTAACGTTTAAACAGCGAATGATGCTAGAGCGTGAGTCGCTGATTATTGAAACAGTCAACCATTTGTTAGCCACCAAAGGCTATGACGCGATGACCGTCGATGAGATTGCTGATACGGTGGGCATTGCCAAGGCGTCATTGTATCGACATTTTCCCAGTAAAGAAGCGTTAGGCATGGCAGCACTGGTTGATATCATGCACAAAGCGCTTGAGGTCATCAATCAGCTAAACGCGACCGACCAAACCGCCATCGATAAGCTTAAAGCGCTGACACAGTGGGCGATGCGACTAAAACTAGCGCAAAAAATGCCGAATCTGCCGAGTGAAAACTCCCAGCTGCGCGAGCTGCTAATTGCCAATGATGATTACACCAACAACTTGGTCATGTTGTCAGATAGCATCGGTGAATGGATTGAGCAAGCGCAAGCAGAGGGCAAGTTGCAAAGCAACATACCAGGACTGGCAATTTTATATACCTTATATGCCAGAGCTTGTGACCCTGTACTGGGGTTTTTACGCTCGTCGCAGCTGTATGATGATGATGAGATTATCGCTATCGTAACCCGCACGTGTTTTGAAGGGCTAACCTAAATTGAGCCAACGCAGACCACTAAAAATAGACAGCTAAAAATCCAAGACAGCGTAGAAAAAAAGTAGAAAAGTATGAGTAATTTTGTGATTCATCGTGAGCATGGCATTAGTAAAGCGCAAGCCTTTGAGATAACCGAAGACTGGATTGTCTCAGCAGAAAAAGACTATAAAATGCATTGCGATGTAGTGCGCAGTGATGAGCAAATACGCGTCAACTTTTCTCGTGCCGGTGTGACAGGTACGTTAACAGTGGATGATAAAGTATTTGATATGCAAGCAAAGCTTGGTTTTTTATTCAAAAGTTTTTTGCCGCTGATAGAAAAGACGGTCAATCAAAATCTTGATAACGCATTGCAAGCTGTAAAAGACCGTTAGCAGACACAGTGAGCTTTGAGTGGCAGTTAGCGTTTAGTTTGAGTTATTTTATTTAACATAATATACATTATGCGAAATAAAAGCTATCGGCGTCAAAAACGAGATGTATGGCACTGTGATTAATTTAATGATGAAATGACAATTAGCAGCAAAACTATTTGCATTTATCAATCAATAATGAGTAGTATGCTCACTCAATTATTTATTTATTTATTTATTTATGGTTTGTTTGTTTATCATTAAAATCGCCAAGGATTTATCATGATTGGATTTATTGCCCGTCACAGTACGATTTTTATGCCATTGTTTGGCGTGATTGGATTTATATTTCCTGACTTGTCGCATTTTGTCCTTGGGCTTCTGCCGCAGATTTTATTTTTCTTGATGTTCTTTACTTTATTGGGCATTGACCAAACCCAGCTGATTAGACGCATGACGACCCAATATGTTTGGGGATTTGCCATCTTCCAAAGTGCGCTGATGAGCTTGGCGATTACCTTGATTGCTTATTTACTGGGTGTCCGTGGTGATTTGTTGTTGGCTATCGCGGGTCTGTCAGCCACCGCACCGCTATTTGGTACGGGCGCTATTGTGAATGCAGTGGGTTTTGATGCACTATTAGCCATGGCAAAAACCATCACAGCCACGTTGGTGATGCCTGTTAGCTTACTGGTGATATTGTGGTTACTTGGCAGCAAGGATGCCCATTTAGACTTTGTCCTGTATATTAAGCGGTTGTTGATTTACATTATCGCCCCCATGATTTTGGCGGTCGCAGCACGGCAATATATTCCCCGTGATACGCTCAATACTTATTATCCAAAAATTGCCAAGTTTAACATTATTCTACTGATGATGTTTCCGCTTGGATTGATGTCGGGCTTTAGACATACCTTTGACACCAATCCCATGCAGGCGTTAAGCTTGTTTGGTTTAGGCACTGTCTTGTCGTTAGTATTTTACTTTTCTGCCTATTTTTTATACCGCCGCTTTGGCTATGAAAACGCCATTATCTCTGCGCTGGCTTGCGGTGGTCGCAATGTGTTATTGGCGTACACCATCACCACGCCGTTTATGGGTGCGATGTTTTTACCGCTGATTGGCGCGTACCAATTGCCTTCGTTTTGCTTGCCATTACTGGGTAAAAAAATGGTCAAATGGCATACTATCGACAGCCAAGCCAGCCTAAAATAATACTGATGTCCAATCCGTTTGATTTATTCGTATGCTAACGTTTCAACTCAATCTACTGCCACAGTTATCATCACAAGCCTTATATGGCATTTTTAAGGCGCGCTGCGAGGTGTTTGTTGTAGAGCAACACTGCGCCTATCCAGACATTGATGACACCGACTTAGTGTGTTGGCATTTACAGGGTTTTATTGATAATAGTCTGGCGTGTTATGCGCGGATTATTCCACCTGATTATCATTATTTGGGTTATGTCGCGATTGGTCGCGTGTTAACGGTTGGCGATTTTCGGGGTCACCATTATGGGCGTGATTTGATGCAAAAAGCCATTGAAATTTGCCAGCAATACTACCCTAGCCAGCCGATTTTTATCGCCGCTCAAACTTATCTGATCCACTTTTATCAAGCGCTCGGCTTTTGTATACAAGGTGACTATTACCTTGAAGACGGCATTGAGCATGTCAATATGATATTGGAAGTCAAACATGATGCATAACCGTGCTGATTATCGGCTATATTTGGTCACAGATCGCAATTGCTTGCAACAGCAAACGCTTGAGCAAGCTGTTGAACAAGCGATATTGGGCGGCGTGACATTGGTGCAGCTTCGAGAAAAAGCGATTGCTAGCAAAGAGTTCTATGAGCGCGCGCTGCGTATCAAAGCGATTTGCCACCACTATAACGTGCCATTACTGATTAATGACCGTGTCGATATCGCCCTAGCAGTTGAAGCAGATGGCGTACATATCGGTCAAAGTGATTTGCCGTGTGGCGTGGTTCGGCAAATTTTAGGCAAAGATAAAATCATTGGGGTTTCCGCGCGCACCGCCAAGCAAGCCATCCAAGCGCAAGCAGACGGCGCAGACTATCTGGGCGTTGGCGCGATGTTTGCCACATCCACCAAGCAAGATGCCAAAACAGTCAGCGTTGAGACCTTAAATGATATTCGACAATCGGTAACCCTTCCGATTGTCGCCATTGGTGGTATCAATCACACCACCCTGCCCGCCTTACAACAAGCACTGCAAGCTGCCGAAACGTCCACTGATGGTGTGATTGACGGCGTGGCAGTCGTTTCTGCAATTTTGGGGCAAAAAGATGTCAAACTCGCCAGTGAACAGCTTAAAGAAATGATAAAAATCAAATAAATCAATCACTTAGATTTTTATCAGCCGTAGCTGACTATCAAAACGCCTTGCTTGCTGGGTGATAGGGTCAATAAACGCGATGGATTTTGCCAACAGTTGCAAAGGCTTCGTAAAATCGCTACTGCCTTGGGTCTTGACAGTCTTGACAGTGGGATAAAAATTGTCATTTAACAGCGGCATACCTAAACTTGCCATATGCACCCGCAATTGGTGTTTTTTGCCTGTCACAGGGGTTAATCGGTATAAACTAAACGCCCCGTTATTTTCAATCAATTCAATCATAGTGTGCGCATTGGGCTCACCTTGCGCCGTCTTGGTCAAAAAAAACGGCTCGCCACGCTCAAGTCTGGAATGGATGTGAAAGGGATAACTTAAATCGCTGCGAGTCGGTGCTATGGCATGGTAAGTTTTGTGTATGTGTCTATCGGCAAACAGCGCATGATAGCAAGCGCGGCTACTTGGATTAACCGATAATAACATCACGCCTGCCGTGTCTTTGTCCAACCGATGCAAGGGTGAAATATCATTCACGGCTAACTGCTGTAAGTCTGGATGATTTCTTAATTTGGCTAGCAGGGTTTGGCTGACATAGCGACCTGACGGTGTGACGGGTAAAAAATGCGGTTTATCGACCACCAGTAAATGTTCATCCAAATGAAGAATATTGGGCTCAAATGGAATGATAGGCTCATTCTCAACCTGCCTATAGTACAAGATGGTTTGCCCTGCCAAATAGGGCGAATCGTGTTTGAGCGGCTCACCACGCTCAAGGCTAATTAAACCGCTGTCAAATCGTCGTTGCCAGTTTGCCAAACTAATATGAGAAAAATGCGCTGCCAAATAATCGATAAGCCGCCCACCCATAAACGACTTATCATGGGGTAAATATAACTTACTGGGTTTCATGCCACGCTCTATCATGTTAACTCTATCATCTTAAAAAACCACTTTATCAATGCTGTTTTACTTTACGCCTATTTATTGGGCTAACAACAACTGCACAGTTATCGCATGATTCACAGTTATCGCATGATTAATGCTTAGCACATCATTGGGCAGCAAAACATCATGTCGGTTGATGGGTTGACCGTTTCGGGTAATGCTGATGTTGGGATCAATCTCATCAATCAGCAGCTGTCCTTGGAATTCGACAATCGCAAAATACACGCCACTGGCAGGCTTTAGGTCATTGGCGGCAAATAGACGTAAGGCATGCGCGATTTGCGCCTCACGACTGGCAAACACAATCGGAAACTCGCGTACTTTTTGTTGTCGCTCCCCTAGCCCATCCACAGATTTTATGGTCAAAACAATCTGCTGTAGATTTTGGTTCAACTGCGGCAGTTTGCTTTGCGCTTGGCGTGGCGCAGTACTAGCAGTACTAAAAGCGGGCGGGCTTGCTGGGGTATGGTGATTTGAGTTTGGCTGAGTCTGAGTCATGAATTTAACACCCAGTTTAATCTCATTGCTAAACACCTCACCTTTTTGCAAGCGTGCGTTGTCAGTTGGCGTGGCTGGCACTTTGGCTTTTAACCCAAATTGCGCTTCGTCGGACAAGCTTACCCCAATTGTGGCAAGCTTGGGTTTTAATACCTCATAGCCGTAGGATACCAAATCAATGGCATCATGCGGGGTATGGGTGGATTCGTGGGCATGATTAAAACTGTTAAATAACTGCTCTACCATCGCGGTTGTCAGTCCATCATTGGATTTTAAGGTGATTTGAGTAATGACTTGGGATTTATCCACCCATTGTTTCGCCGCTGCCATAATCGCATCGGTCAATAAATCTTGGTACGGCTTGGCGGATTTTTGGATGTTTGGCAACACAGTTACCATCGGCTTGGGCGCAGCTGTTGGCGTTTGAACTGGCGCTTGCACCCTCGTAGGTTGTTGCTTAGAGGATACAGATGGCATAGGCTCAGTATTCACCAGCGGTGGCGAAACTTCAGGCGCTGGACTGGGGATTGAAGGCGGTATTGTTGGCTGCACAGGCATTTGATAAGCTTGAGCAGGCTGTGGTTGTGGCGAAACAGGTATTGCGGCTGAAGGCGCTGGTTGCCCGATAGGCTCAGGCAAGGTGATTGGGGCGCGTTCAGGGTAGTGTCCTGTGGCAGATTTTTCTTCAGCAAATCGTGGTATCAGTCGCCCTAACAGGCTTCTATATAGACTGGGATACAGACTGGGTTTTTCGTCTTCGTCATCTAGCGCATAGCCATCAAGCCGTTGAATCAGCAAAATGACCGAATTATCTGCTTCGCTGGCTGTGTCGTCGTCATCCGCTGTTTGGGCGGCATGGGTTTTAATCGGCAAAATATGAATATCAGGCATGGTGTATTTGAGCGATTGGGTAAATTGTCGGTAGCTTTCTGCCATTTTCTTATTGGCAGTGATATCAAAACTTGTCGGCACGGAGAGCTGAACACTCACACGTTGTAAGTCATCAATGGCGGTGGTGTAGAGGCTAAAGAAATTTTCCATTTCATCAAACACATCGCTTGGGTGTTTGTCGTCAATGATAAAACGGTGATTGGTGGTGATGTAAGCCATAATTTACTCTTAATGGTGAAATTTTTTATTGATGGGTTTGTGTTTTTTTAACCGCTTGCGTAGCATCAGTTACTGGACTAGCCACTGAATCAGCCCGTGGGTTGGCGTTTGCAGGACGGCTAATCGCTGAGCTTTGATACATCTGTTTGGCCAATATCATGCCGGCTTGTACCGCTCGGTTAATGCCATCGCGGGGGTCATCGACCAAGCCATTTTTAGTCCAGTTACGCTCAACCAATACCGCTACCGCTTTATCCCATTTGCCATTTTTATCTTTTAGCCCATAGACAAACCATTTATACGGACGAGCATAACACGCCACCGATGGCTGAGTTTTGCCTGCGCGAATGTCCGCATTGTTACACAGATTTGCCACCATACTGACGGTGACATTGGGGGTATAAAAGCTGCGACCGTTTTGGCGGGTGGGATAGTTAAAGCCGGGTGTGCCTGTTTTGCCCACCATCACGCCCTGTGTCCATGCACAGCTACCAATCGCTTGGTTACAGGCAGCAAAAGCTGTGCCGTTGCCGCCGCCCAAACCTGTGCCTGCTAGCAGCGTACCTGATAATAAATTGAGCGCACCACGGGCGTCCGATTGGTTGATACCCAGTGGCATGGCGCCGAGTTGGCTGGTAGCTGTGGTCAATGTTTCTTGACTTTGGGCATCGCCTCGCCAGGCTTTAGGACGCAGCGGAATTTGATTAACGCCCCACAAATCCTCAATCAAATGCACGCCGCGACGCTGGGTCGCGCCATTATCGGCAATCAGCAGATTGGCAAACATATCCGACACACCCAGTACCGAGGTTTTGGCATTACCTGCGCCAAACACTTGGTTCATGCTGGCATTGAGCATATCGCCCCCTTGACGACACGCCCCATTCATACGTCCGCCATTGGCTTTGACACAGCTTGCCACTTGGCTTTCGGTAAATTGCAATTGTTTGGTGGTGTAATCTTGTTTGCCATCGGTGAGCAGTACACCTGAAAAATAGCGGCTTTGTAGCATCGGGTCGCTATTATAGGCTTTACCAAACAATAAATCTTTAAATCCGCAATTCACTCCCCCTTTACCGGCACAATTCACACTCCATCCCATGTCATCACTGGCTTTTTTAAAGGCTGGCATACCTGGGCAAACGCCTTGTCGGTCACGTTGCAATGACATCGCACTGGTCGTGCGGTGACAATATAAAAAATTCGCCACTTTTTCGGTGGATGAGCTTGCCATCACTTGTTTGAGATATTGCGCTTCAGGGGTTTGCATATTTTTAAAACGCGGATTGGCGCGTACCAGTGCCAATGCTTGTACGGTTTTAACGGTCGAACCTGGGTACACGGTTTGGTATAACGCATGGTTCATGAGGTTTTGCTTGCTCCAGTCTTTTTTCCACAGTATCGGGCAACCTGTGGGCTTAATCGTGGTATCGCCATTATCGGCACGGTAGCAGTTGGAGTCAGCGCTAGCAAGGGCAAGCACGCCTTGGGTTTTGACGTCAATCACCGCGATACCGATACTGCGTACCAAGGCGCTCTCATACATGCCACCCGCGACGTTTTGCAACGCAGGCGATAGCACGTTATTACAGTCCGCGCCATTGGGGCTATTGGTGACACAATCCGCTACTTGCTGGGCGGTGGTCTGTACGGCGGGATCTAGGGTTAACGCCATGTTGTAGCCGATTTTGATATCCGAGCCTTCGACATTGATACTATTGATTGGCGGTGCCGTGAGTTTTTGCCACCAGCTGCGTTGATCATTTTTTTGTTGGTAGCTTTGATAAGCGTCCAATAACTGACGGTCAAAATGGCTGGCGTGAATGTTGGACAATTCGCTATACATTAACCCTAGATTGGTCGGTAAAGCAACCTCGGTTTTGCTGGTGGAGGCAATCCGTTTTTTCGGGTCTTGCGTGGGTTTGTCTTGGAGGGTTTGCAGCACGCCATTGGCTTGGTTTTGAATATCGTTTTTGGTTTTATTAAAAGCATTGTTGGGGTCGGCTACGCCTGCATTTGGTAAAGTCGCCGCCCCTGTCAATGGTTTAACCGCCAAGGATTTGACCGACATCGGAATCAATCTAGGGTTGTTACAAAGCTGGGTTAATGGGTCAACGTCACCTGTGTCAGTGGCATTGCCACGATTATCGACATACAGGTAGCCTGTTTGATTGTCCGCCGTTTTGGCGGTTTTGATGTACACACAGCCCGGTAGCCCATACCAAGGGTTGGTTTGGGTGAGCCAATTGGTTGGCATATGGGCGACATTGGGGTCGTTTTGATTGCGGCGATTGGGCTGTTGTTCTCGCCATTGTAGCTGCAACAATCGCTCAGGGCTGGCAAGCGTTCTTAGCGCAAAGGCTAACGCGTCTTCGTTGATATGTTGCTCACAGGCTTGTTGCCAAAGGCTGGCAGTTTGCAGTTGGTATTGGTTGGCTAGACGTTTTTGCTGATACAAGCTGAGCAGACTTTGATTGACTCGGTTGATACTGTCGGTAAAACGGGCTTGGTTTTTGGGCTGAGTTAAATTGCACGTTTTGGCAGGCGTGGCGTTGACCGAACTTGATAGATTAGCGTTTGCACTTTGGGTATTAGTATTTTGGCTGTTGGCTTGGTTGACCACATCCGCCATACCCAGATTATCGACGACAAGTGACACGGCGTTTTCATTCGCCTCTGCATTGTACGTGGTATTTGAGGCGGTTAAGGGCGAGAGATACCACGCCAGCCAGCCGATAAGACCGACAACAAACACCACCAGAATCACTTGTAAGTTGGTCAAAATGGTTTTGTAAAGCGCTTGAGAAACCCGAAAACTGGCGACTTTGCCGTCATTTTTGATTTTTTTGTTAGTATTTTTTGTTTCACTTGCTTGCGTATTGTCGGAGGCATTGGCAGGCGTGGCTGTTTCTTCAACCTCTGTGGTTGAATCAATGACATTATTATCTTGTGGTAAGATGTTAGAATCTATGTTTTGGACAGTTTCTAACTTGCCACTGTTCATAGTTTCTTGACTGTTTTCGTCTTTCGGGGTTTGGTTTTCGGTCATTTTGAACCTTTAATTTTTGCAAGCCTTACTAAAATTTGACGTTTCTACGATTGGATAAGTTATTGAGCATAAGGTTTACGGTTTATTGCCGTCCAACATCAACTTTGGCTGAAACAGCGCCAAACTGAGCATAATACTATTGAGCCATAAATTACTGGTGCCATAACTTAAAAACGGCAACGTCACCCCCGTGAGCGGTAAAATCCCCAAATTTCCCGAAATGGTGACCAGTGCCTGAAACACCGTAATCACCACCCACAGCAAAATCACCCACGCCAGCAAAAAATAACCGCCCGATAACAGCCGTGATTTCATCTGCTCACTGGCAAACGCCATCTGCTGACGGGCAATCAGTACCAGCCACGCAAAATACACCATCATCAGCCCCACACTGGCCCCGATACCCACCACTGCCATCACCGAGGTAATCGTATAGTCACTTTGCATTTGTAGCGGCACGCCCTGACAGCCCGATAAATGGCTGTTTGTTAAGTGATAACCACACCACGGAATATCGCCAAACCCATAGCCAATCATCGGCACACTATCGCGAAACCAATGCAAAATCGCCATCTGATCGTTGCTCGCCACAAACGGATTGACCCACGCATTGACCCGCTCGGCAGTACGCGCATCAAACCCGCTTAAATTCACCAATACCATCATCAGCAAAAGCAAAATCGCGGTACTCGACAACACGCCCAAAATATAACCCCGTCCGCCCATTTGGAAAATTTTGTTGGATAGCGCCACGCCCACCAAAAAGGTAAACAAAAACAAAAATACCAACATGGTGCCTTTTTCATTGGCAATACCCAGTGCAATAAACGGCAACACCACCGCAAAAGCAAGCAGCAGGGTCATTTTTTTGGAGCGGAAAAACAGATGATTAATCAAGCCGCGTTGGTTAATCGCCAAAAACACGCCCAAGAACACCATCAGCCAAATCTTTGACAGTTCAGCGACTTTCGCACTGTCACTGTGAATCAACACTGCCAAGCCCAAATAACCCACCGCAAAGGCAAGCAGCCACACACGGGCTTTAGTCATCGCCGATTTGACATTGCCCCAACTGCTGTGTAGTAAGTTATTGGCAACGAGGGTTTTAAGCCCCCAACTAACCAAACTGCTAATCGGGCGAGCCAGGCTAATAAACACAAAACACCAAAACAAATCTTTGAAATGATTGAGAAAAATATAACGCAGTGACAAATAACTACGGGTGCTTAAGTCAAATAAAATCATCAAGCCAAAGGTGGTAAAACCCACAAATAATGGATAAATCCATACTGATGACTGTATTTCCCGATTATCAGGGAATTTTTCCATCAACCGACGCATGGGCGAAAAAATCGTCAATACACTCAGTAACACGCCGACGCAAAACATCACACCCCCCACCATCATCGGCAATATCACTGTATGGCTAACACCTGCAATGACCAGTCCCCACACAGTGATGGCTATCGGTAACACTTCCAGCCAGTGCTTACGCCGAGACAGCCACAGTAACCCCCACGTCACCCATGACCAAATACACACTTGAGCGAGCATTCCCAAATGCATGGGCGTGCCAATTAACGGCAGTAAATTGTTCGCTTGCAGGGCTTTTTGTTGGTTGTTATTGGCGTCATAGATACTGGCGACATCGTTTGCCGATTGATTTAACAGTTTGGCAATGGCGGGCTGATTGCTAAACAGGCGATTGTAGGCAAAACGTCGATTGCCATCGGCGACTGCAAGCAATGACACCGCAAAATTGGCTTGGTCGGCAGGGGATAATTTATCGGTTTTCACCGCCATTAGGTTGTCTAAACTATCGAGTTGCCCACTAGCGTTAAGGTGTAGCCAATCTTGGCGATTGCTGAGTTTATCGCCACCCAAATTCACTTCGGTTTCATTTTCAACCAGCTCGGTTTGGCGTTGCTGTTTGCCTTGGGCTTGCCATGCGGCCGCTAAGGCTTGTTGGGTTTTGGCAAAATGTTGCTTTGCCTCACTCATTAATTGTGTGGGCTGACTGGCTTGGGCACAGGCTTGAGTCATGCCATAATTGGGGTCATTACGGTTGTCATACAGATTAGTAATGACATTGTCGCCACAATATTTGCTGAGCAGTTGCGGTTTGGCGATGCCTTCAGTATAGCTGGTGAGTTCGAGTTGATAACGCTGCAGTTTGGGCGAATGGGCGTAATCTGCCAGTAAAAATGCGCCAATTAACAGGAGCCATACCACCGCTAAAATTATGATTTCGCTCAACGTTTGCGCTTTGGCGTTAGGTTTTTTGCTGGCTTTTGTACGACTCACTATGTTTAGCATGGGGTTTTCCAAATTGATTAACTTTTTTTATTGCTATCCATGTTTAAAAATTAATTGGGGTCATACAACACCACCGTGCGTGCGATTAAATCATGCAGCGTTTGTTTACGGGCGGTAAACCACATCAAAAAACCAAATGGCAATAAGATAAGCTTTAAGGTTTCGCGGATTAACGCATGGAAAAAATTAACCCGTTGTCCCTGCATACCAAACACCCACATACCCATAATCACCTTGCCCACCGTTGCTTGTCGTCCCAAACAGGTCAATAACGTCATATAAAACAAATAAAATCCATACGCTATCAAGGCAAGCGTTTGATCGGTAAACCCACGAATGCCAAGCTGCGGTAAAATCTGCGGCAACAATAATTGATAAGCCAATCCCAATAATAAACTGACTAACGCTAAATCAAATAGATAAGCCAATGCGCGGCGCACAAAACCTGCATATAGCATGGTATAAGCCGGCTTACGAGTCTGCAGCGCGGTCGAAGGCAGCTGATTAGTAGTGGGCGTTGGGTATTGGCTAGGTTGCTGTGGCTGTACTGCAGGAGCGACATAATGTTCGGGCTGGGTCACCTGAGAGGGCTGAGGCGCGTTATAGGCACTGTCATAGGCATTATAGCCACTTGACTGTACAAACGAATTCGCTTGCTGCGGCTGAGTATGATTATCAGATTGTTGCGCAAACTGACGACTGCCACAATTTGGGCACATAACCGCAGTTTTTGGTAATTTTTGACCACATTGTTGGCAGACAATAATCATAGATGTTTACTACCCTATTTTCATATTTTCAATTTGATAAACTAATTTGACGATCCAACGACCCAGTTGTATGGCGGCAAACACTCAGCGGGCACAGGATTGGCGCCGCTGCTGTTTTGCTGGTCGATAATGGCTAACACTTTCTCGGCGATGGGTACTAGTTCTGGATAGGTTTGCGGATAATTTAACATGTTTTGGCAACGTTTTTGTTGATCGTCCGTGGTATAAAACTGTGCCAATAACGACCCCACTGCGCCTTTGTCATCACCCGCTTGCAGTGCCATTGCCGCTGCCAATTCAATCATATAAGTATTGGGGTATTTGCTGCTATCACGCGGCGTTTGTAGCGCATAAAGCAAAAAAGATTTGCTATAAGGATAGTTATTTTTAAATAAATAATAAGCGAAATTGGCGACATATTCGCCTTGGTTGGGATTGTATTTCACTGCTTGCGCTTGAAGATAAGCGGCGGCTTTTGGGTCTTTTTTGCGCCAGTAATAGCTTTTTGCCGCTTCATTGAGTTGTTTGGCAAGCGTTTTATTCGTGGGCTGCTGTTTAAAATAGCCCATATCCGCGTTGCGAAAGGCTTCAAGCGAGTATTGCTTTGTCGCATTGATATCTTGGCTGTAACCAAGCTCTTGCAGCTGTTTGAGCGATGGCTCGGCAAACTCACCCACCTTGACTACGTTATCAAAAAACTCAGGGCTAATACCGAGCGTGTCTTGATACAGCTTGGCTACGCTAGTTTGCGACGAGGAAGAAAAAAAGCCATTTTGCGCTTTAAGCGCTTGCGTCATAGTGGTTTTTGCAGTCGGCAGCGATTTGATGATGGTGCTGTAACTATTTTGGCTTTTTGGTTTTTTTTGTGAATTATCATCGGTACTTGCCGCTTTGGTATTATCGGACTGATTGGTAGTGGCTGATTGTGATGTTGTGGGTGTTGAGGCGGATTTTAACCTTGATACGCCATAGCCACCGATTGCCACTAGGGCAGCAATCATCGCTATCAGCCACCCTTTAGAGGGCTTTTTGACAGATACCTCACCGGTAGAAGTTGTATACGGTGGCGAAGTGGGTGTCGTCTCTGTAGTATCAGTGTGATGCGTGGGTGCTGTTCTCGCATCTGTCATTGTATCTAGCATCGTATCTGGCATCGCCATTGAATGAGTCGCCGGTGTTTGGGTGGCGTCATCGACTGCATCCACTGCATTGATGGGTTGGCTCGGTGTACCCCTGTGACTGCTAGCCTGCGTATTGAGCGACTGCTCAAGCCGACGATTAGTTGCCAATTTTTCCTCATCCATCGAACCGGTCAAAGCCGCGCTTGGGTGATTTGCGGCAGTGGACGCTACAGAAGCACGGGTGGGCGTGGTCTGCCAGACGCTGGTTGTCGCTGCAGCGCTGATTGCAGGTACAGGTGTGACGGGCGTGGTTAACGGGTTATTGGGTACGGTTAAAAACAGACAGCGATGACAGGGTTTACCGACAAAATGAATGTGGCTGGCGTCATTGGGATAATTTTCACACACTTTAAACTGGCGGTGTTGAACCAATCCGCGTAGATGGTTTTCCCACTCGGCAGCGCTTGGGCGATCAGTTGGATGGATGGATAAAAACGCTTTATCAAACATCGCACGGGTTTGGTCATCCCAACACACATGAATGCTGTTTTTTAGCGGTGCAATCTCTGGCTGTGGCTGCAAGCCGTAAGCATATAGCCGCTCTTTGATAAATTGGTCGGTGTTGCGATGAGCAGCATTTTTTAATCGGTCTGAGACAGGGATAAAATAAAATGGATGAATACCATTGTTTAAAATTTTAAACAGCTCAATCGCCAGTACAAAACGGTCGTGTTTTTCATCCAACAAACCAATATCTTTGTGTTCATGATATTCAGGACTGGTCATTTCAGGGGATATGACAGGACTTGGATAAACGCTGCCATCACTGCCAGTAATACGATAGCTATCACAGTCGATAAACCCAACGATAAAGCCTTTATAATCATCATCCATGCCCGTGCTTGGCTCTGGCATCAGACGTATATTGGCTTCTTTAAAATCAATAAAGGCATGCCCATGACCATGTAAGTCCGCCATCAGGGCGCTAATATTGGCACACAGCTGTACACGATAATTGAGACTCTGCTGATACGCGGTCAGTTTTGCCGCCTCTCGTGGGTACATAAAAGGATTGAGCGATAACGACCTATCAAAGTCCAGCTCTGGCATGGCATAGCCAATGAGCTCATCATGCTCGCCGACAATCAGATGTCTCACCCAAGCAAACTGGGTATACCCTACCCCATTAATCACTTCATAAATATGCTCAGGCGGGCGCGCCATCATGGCTTGTAGTTTGGCAAGGCTGGGGTTTTTGGGGTCGATGGGATTTTTAAAGATTTTTGCCACCAAATTGCCCGTGCCTAACAGATTACCAAGACGGTAGACAATGCCCATACCGCCAGAGCCGATCTCATGAGAGATAGGCAAATCAATGGTGATACGCTGATTGTTTGCAATTAAATACGGCATGAACTATCTCTTCAGATGGGCAGATGAGGTGGGTAAAGCGGCTAACTCAGTGCTAGCAGTGGCACTCATATGATTTATTGTGTCAGTAATACCCAAATAGTATAGCTGTATTTGCTGATTGCCGCTAGAATCGCTGACCGTGCTAGCTGGCAAAACCGTAGAGGCGGTAGCTGCGGGATTGGTGGTAGAGCTAGTTAAAATTTCTGATAGCCCTTTATCGAGCGTCAGACTATCCAAGATTTCCGTCTTTTTGCTTAACCCAGCTATTTGGCTCGTTATCGATTTGATAGGCAAGCTAATTTGGCAGTTGTAGTAATGCATCGTGGGTTGGATGGTGACCCCTAAACTTGTCAAATCATGGGTATCGGTAACTGGCAAACAGCTTGCTTTAGCGGCAATTTTGACAACATGATTGTTAAATTGTGAGGCGTTCAAAGTAGCCTCGGTCTCGGTATGTTGGTTTTGCAAAGCTGTACTCGCTGCACCACTGGCAACCGTTGGGTTTTTATTAGCGACCACCGTGGTCACAGTGGCGGATAATAAGGGCTGATTCGCATTATTTTTGTTTTCGTTTTTATTGTCGTTTTTAGTTTTAGCGCTACTTGTTTGTTTAGATTTTTGCTCGATGACATCGATAGACTGACCTTGCGGGCTAGCTATTATTACCTTAAAGATGGGATCATCGCTCGGATTGCCACTTTCGGTAACCGTTGCGGCTTCGGTCAAGTTAATGGCATAGGAATCACCCAGTGCGTGCGCGATCAGTGGGGTCGTTATAGCCGAGGTGGGCGTTGTACTCGCCACCGATGCTGCAGTATTTACATTGTTGACAGTTTGCGTCGGCAGCAACCGATCTTTATTTATCCAGCCCAATATACCTGTACCAATGAGCATCACTGCGCCAGCCATCATAGCGGTATTACGCCGCTGTCTAGTTGAGTCACTGACGGACTGTGAAGGCGGCAAAACCTGTGACGTTGTGGCAGCTGGAGTTGCAGGAGCAGTATCTACAACACTGGCTTGCGGCTTTGGGTTATGCGCTATGTTATTGATGTTATGAGAGCTTATGTCATTAAATGCTACGTCATCAGGCGTGCTAGTGACGCGGGTATTTTTATGATTGACAGCATTGTTATGCCAGACCGTGGGGTTGTTTGGTGCAGTCGCTATAGTGTCATTCTTTAGGGTTTCATTCGCTAGGGTTTCATTTTGCCCCTCAACCATCGGTTCAAGGTTTTGATAATGCTGTTGATGTTTTAATAACACCACCAAGGATTTATCATCACCGGTTAATCGATAGGTGGCAGGGTTGCCAAGCGCCTGTTCAATAATCGCGCTGCCCTGCTGTGAGCATTGACTTTGGGTTAAATTAAACAGCAAGTTGCCAAAAAAAGGGCGGTAAATTTTGGGCGTAACACTTGCGCCTTCAAATACCAAGTCCGCACAGCCATCCGACATCAGTGCAAGGCAATCCACTTGCGATAAATCAATGGACTCAACCCGTAAGAAGGATTGCCAATTGTCTTGGGTGATAAAATGCGTCTCATTGACGTATTCATTCTTGCTATCATCCCCGTACACTTGCAAGTTGGTAAAATAATCAATGTGAGGATGGCGGACAACAAATTGGCTAGTGATGAGGGGACTATCACCGATTTGCACCAATAGCGCTTGATGATTAGAATGGATGAGTAGCCCGGTAAAGGTGGTGTGATAGTCTCTTAGGCTTGATTCAGCGGGCAGCTGCGACTGCAGGTCAAGGCGTATTTGTGATAATTGCTCGATAATTTGCTGTGTAAGCTGTCCTAAATCAAGCGCAATGCCGCTGATACTGACACTCTGACTAACACCGAGACTGAGCAGCATTTTTCCAATCGATTGACTAAAAAACGCTGCCCCCGCTTGGCTAAATTTTGCCGAGCCCGCCCCATCACATACCACAGCCGCTATACCGTGTTCGTTTTTTTGCAAATAGATACTGTCTTGATTGGGCAGGCTGCTGTCGATATGGGATTTACCAATACTGGATGCGCCATACACTTGCCAAGATGATTGGACTGATGATTGCAATGTTTGCGCGAACAAATCCGTGGTTTGGTTCATCATTATCCCCAATTTTTTTAGGTTTTTTATTAGTATTAGCGTTGAAGGTGATTGTCTTTACCATCAACTTTGAATGGTCGCCCACGGTGAGATGCTCCCTAATTGCACGGTTTCCCCAGGCGCAGATTGTGACACGGTCTTAAGACTCGCGGACAACCACACAAAAAATTCGACAAATTTAACGGAGTTGAGATGCACGGGCGGGGTTAAAATCGACAGTTGCTTGAGCATCTTAACTTCTTGCACGCCTGCATCAATGGCAATCGGATAAATAATACATTGATTATTTTGTTCGGCTTGGTGACATTGATTGATAGCCGCCTGCCACACATCTTGGCTGTCGGTGGGCAGACCATCCGTCATGGCAATAACCCAAGGACGGGTATAATTGATACCGTTGTCGCGTAGATTGATACGCTCTTGCTCAATCAAATTGAGCGCAAGTAACATACCTTGTCCGAGCGGCGTCATGCCATTTTCACGAAATTTAATGGGGAAAAAATCAATCGCATCCGTCCAATCCATCATCAGCTCTGCAGTGTCATTGACCCCGCCCACGATGACAATGGCCAAACGCACACGGTTGCGGGCTGTTTCATCTTTCATCAAATCATGATAAAACGCCTCAATCCCTTCATTGAGCATATCGATACGGCGTTTGTCGCCATTGCCTGAGCGTATCGCCATTGAGCCTGACAAATCCAACACCAAAACGCACAGGGTACGCTGGGCAACGTTATTGCCGTAGTCGATTTCTCGAAACTGGGGGGTGAGGGCTTGCGGGATGGATGGTGGCGTAGACTCAGCTGGGTTTTGAAAATTGGGTATGGGGTTGTGGGCGACCATAAAGATATCCTATTTTTATTAAAATTATTGTAATCGGTATCTCAGCAAAAGCCGATACGAAAAGCAAGGTTTTTTGTGGGGATTTAATTAACAACCCTCAAAAATATTTCTACAATCTTACCAAAACGGGCTTAAATACTTCCCCGCCCCGTTAATCATAAGTCATAACCCATCACTTATAAATCGTAAGCCATACGTCATAAAAAACCCCTAACACGCGGTTAAGGGTTTTGATTATTTAAACTATCTTAGTTTTTTAACAGGCTTATCTAATAAGCTTAGTCTTTTAACACTTCTGCCATGGCATTGGCTACATAGTCGATATTGCTAGCGTTTAGACCGGCAACCGAGATACGGCCATTAGCGACCATATAGATACCAAAATCTTTGATAATGCGCGCTACTTGCTCAGGAGTGAGACCGGTATAGCTAAACATACCGTTTTGCTTGGTGATATATTCAAAACTGCGACCCGGTAATTTGGCTTCTAAACTGTCACGCAGTTTTTGGCGCATATCTTTGATACGATCGCGCATCACATACACTTCTTGTACCCATTCATTGAATAACGCTTCGTCATTCATCACGATATCAACCACGTGACCGCCATGCGAAGGTGGGCTTGAGTAAATGCGGCGGATATTGAACTGCAATTGACCTTGTACCGCTTTGGCTTGTGCTTCGTCTTTACACACCACCGATAAACCGCCAACGCGTTCACCATACAGTGATAGATTTTTTGAGAATGAGTTACTGACAAAGAATAACAAGCCCATGTCCACTGCTTTGCGAATCGCATAGACATCTGCATCCATGTCTTCACCAAAGCCTTGATAGGCAATATCCATAAAGGCAAGCAAGTTTTTCGCTTTGACCACTTCAAGCACTTTATCCCATTGCGCTTGGGTCAAGTCAACGCCCGTTGGGTTATGACAACAGGGATGCAGCAACACCACATCATGGGCTTGCAAGGTGTTTAAGAAAGCAATGAGTTCATCAAATTTGATGCCATTGGTCGCTGCATCATAATAGGGATATTTGCCCACCGCAAAACCAGACCCTTCAAAGATACCAATATGGTTCGCCCACGTTGGGTCAGACACATAGCATTTGGCTTGTGGAAACCAAGCATGAATAAAATCAGCCCCGACTTTGAGCGCGCCTGAACCACCGATGGTCGCTGTGGTTGCCACACGCTTGTCTTTTAATACTTGTGCGTCTTTACCAAACAATAGGTTTTGGCAAGCAGCGCGATAACCTGGCAGACCGTCCATTGGCAGATAGGGACGTGGTTTTGGTGGATTAGCGATTTGTGCTTCAGCTTTTTGCACACAGTTGAGGACGGGTAATTTACCGTCATTATCAAAATATACACCCACACCCAAATTAACTTTGTCGGCACGTGGGTCTTGTTTATGCTTGTCCATCAGCCCCAAAATCGGGTCACCCGCATACGGTTCTACATGTGAAAACATGAATAGCTCCTACATTTAATTGATAAGTTTGACTGCTAAAAAATTTACGCTAACGTGGCATTGCCCAAATATTCAATGTCAACGGATAAGGATAAACCTTGTAACCCAATAAAACAACCGTCACGCCTATTTTTTTGCTTGTCTAAGCGCTTGACTTAACAAAAATTCAAGCCTGTTAAAGTGTCCTGTTCAATGGGTTAACCTACCCATGCAGTTACATTTTTTCACAGCAGTTATCGCATAAATTGCAAATTTTCTGTGTTATTTACATTTATAACTTATATTTCTATCAACAATATGCGCATAATAATTTCATCAATTCCGTGTGTATTTTTGAGGAAACACAACATGATGATGACCGCTATAAAAAAATCCCAAATCGTTGCCGCGACAGTTGCGGTGATTGCTATGAGTGCCGTGGCAACCTCGAGTCATGCGCGCACCGTTAAAGCCGCCGCTAAGAAAACGACAACGGTAACCACGACACGCGTCGCACCAAAAACCACAACAATTGTCAATCAACATATCGATGGCACGAGCGATACGGTGATGGTTCGCCCCAATGGATTTACCATCGTTGACGGTATGCCATTTTACCCGACACAAATTGTCACCACGCCGACCTATCGCACCGTCTCTACGCCTGTCGTCACTACCACAGCCCCTGTGGTAACAACAGCACCTACTACAACACTGCCTAGTACAACTGTAGTATCAACATCGAATGTCAATACCACCACCCCAGTGACGGTACAAACAGGCTCAGGCGCGACAGTAACCGTGTCAAAACCTGCTACGGTTGTTTCTACTACTACGACAACTCCCGTATTGCTACCGGCATCAACGCCTGCGATAGCGACAATGACCACCGTGCCTGTCACGCCCGCACCGGCTATTATCGTGAATCCGTAATTCGTAATTCGTAATTCGTAGACACTAATTAGTTAATCTACCAAAAGCAAAGA
>ERZ500983.33-NODE-33-length-40142-cov-4.211191_pt1 | contig 40142 bp, 35 predicted proteins | sample MGYA00248866_ERZ500983 | MGnify/ENA primary metagenome ERZ500983 (study PRJEB25958, sample SAMN03398542) | human skin metagenome | study: EMG produced TPA metagenomics assembly of the Human Skin Microbiome Metagenome (human skin metagenome) data set. | reverse complement strand
ATAACGACGCTTAAGCTTGAAGGCTCAAGTGGCGCAGCATTACGTCAGTGTATGGCAGCGGTGCGCCGTGGTGGTACAGTGAGTATTCCTGGGGTATATGCAGGTCCGATTCATGGTTTCTTGATGGGTGATGCCTTTGACAAAGGATTAACCTTTAAAATGGGTCAAACCCATGTACATAAATACTTACCACAACTGCTTGAACATATTGAAAATGGGGATTTATCGCCTGAAGCGATTATTACCCATCGTATGAATTTATCGGATGCGGCAAAAGGTTATGAAATCTTTGAAAAACGTGAAGAAGAGTGTCGAAAAGTGATTTTGACACCGTAATTTTACCTTGTCATGGATTTAGCATGATTAATTTAGAATGATAAAATGAGTGTCAATCAGCTTGATACCATGATTAATCATTCAGTCACTAGCCCCTCACAACTTTTGGTCGATAATGTAGCCAAAGTTGTGCAAGGGGTTTCTGATTTGTTGCTATTATTAGATATTGATGGGACGCTTAGTGAATTTCACCCCGATCCCCAGCAAAGTTTTATCAGCAATGATAATTTAACAATTTTAGCGCAGTTACAAAATCATCTACCCATTTGGCTGGTGACAGGGCGGTCAGTTGCTGATGCTAGACGTTTGACAGCGCCGTTAAAACTGCCTGTGATTGGTAGTCACGGTTTGCAATGCGATACTCTAATCGATAGCTATTCTTTGGTGGATATTGATTCAGCGCAGCTACAACAAATTAATCAAAGTATCGTTAACGCCACTGGTAATCATCCACACTGGCGCATTGAGCAAAAACCTTTTGGTGTGGCACTGCATTTTCGTGAGCATCCCGAACTTGCCGCTAGCGCTTTAACCATCATGCAAGCTATTGGGCATGATTTTAAGGAGTGGCAACTTAAAGCGGGCAAATGTGTGTATGAGCTATTGCCGCAAGGTGTCGATAAAGGCAGTGCCATTAACCATGTTTTAAAACACTATCACCCTCATTGCCGTCCGATATTTATCGGTGATGATGTGACCGATGAAGCAGGATTTATTGCCGTACAAAGTTATGGTGATGCATCAAATAAGAAAGGTAGTGATATTAAAGGAATTGGTGTCAAAGTCGGTTATGAACCTACCCATGCCCATTATTATGTGAGCGACGTCTCAGCCGTTACCGATTTACTTAAAGGATTATTGACCCTATGTCAAAGTTGATTGTGTTATCGAATCGGGTTAATTTACCTAATAAACAGTCACCTAAAGCCGTGGCAGGAGGGTTGGCAGTAGCGCTTCAAGAAGCCCTTGCCAAAGATGGCGGTATTTGGGTCGGTTGGAACGGTCAAGTAGTGACAAATATCAGCGATATGCCCGATACCGTCAATCAATTTGCGACTGAGCAGCATGACAAAGTCACCTATGTCACGACGGCTTTTTCACCGATGCAATATGAAAAGTATTATTGTGGTTACGCCAATAATCGACTTTGGGCGGGGATGCATGACCGCACGGATTTGATTGTATCAAGTAGTGAAGATTTTAGCGTTTATCAAGCTGTCAATCGTATGTTTGCCAAACAACTACAGCAAATCGCGCAGCCTGACGATATGATTTGGATACAAGATTATCATTTTTTTGCGGTAGCAAGGCATTGCCGTGACTTAGGCATGAAACAGCGCATTGGCTTTTTTTTGCATATTCCATTTCCCCAGTTATGGGTGTGGGATTTTTTGACTTATGGTCAAACTTTAATCCATCAATTACTTGATTATGATGTGGTTGGATTACAAACCCAACAAGACGCTCAAAATTGTGTCGCGGTGATTGAGCAGCTACTCCCCCACGCCATCCAGATTACTCAAACAAATGCGCGTACACTCATTACCCATGGCGATCATACCACCTTAATACAAGCCTATCCGATTGGTATCAATCCTGTCTATATTCATAAGCTTGCTAGTCAACCGCTGTCAGACCCAGCTGTGTTAAAAAATCTCACTTCAACCATCACCACGATTTTAGCGGTGGAACGACTGGATTACACCAAAGGTATTCCTGAACGCTTACAAGCTTTTGCCGCCTTTTTGCAGCGTTATCCGCAATATCTTGAACGAATTCAGCTGTATCAAATTGCTTGCCCGTCCCGTCTTGATATTCAGACCTATCAACAGTTACGACAACAAGTGCACACCCTAGTTGAGCAAATTAATAGCCAATTTGCTACTGCCAGTTGGCAACCGATTATCTATCAAGAAGACCCTGTCAGTCATGACAATTTAATGCCGTTATTTAGGCAATGCCAAATTTGTTGGGTTAATTCGCTAAAAGATGGCATGAATTTGGTGGCAAAAGAATATATTGCCGCACAGGATGAACAAAACGCAGGGATTTTGATTTTGTCTAAAAATGCGGGGGCAGCGCACCAACTTCAGCAAGCTATCTTGGTAGACCCTACGAACAACGACAGCATGATAGAAGGTTTATACCAAGCATTGACCATGACCAAACAACAACGGGAACAACGTCACCAATCGCTACTAAAGAGCATCTATGAGACCAATATTGACACGTGGCGAGCGCATTTTTTGGCAGATTTAACCCACATGGACAAAACCAAATAAGTCAATAAAACAGATAATAAAATAGACAACAAAACAGCCAATGAGAAACTCACAATGACAACAGTGTTGGATTATGCTTTACCTACCGACTACCGCCAATCGGACTTGGGCAAATTAATCACCGCTATTTTGCAAGACTTTCGCAGAACGGTTGATACATCACCTAAACTAAGCGATGCCGCTTATGTCACACAATTAAAGCAAACTTTGTCACAGTTGGTGCTTTTGTCCGCTCAAATTGCCTTGCCCGCAAATGGTCATACTTTACAGCGCTGGCAAGTATTGGCACAGGTTGCCGCTTGTGATTTGAACTTGGTCAAATTTTTTGAGTCCCATCTTGATGCATTGGCGATTCTGGCAGAATTGGGCGTGGACGATATCGCTGAAGGCCTATGGGCCGTATGGGCAGCAGAAGGCGGTGATGAGCCACTGCGTTTTGATGGCGAAAAATGTACGGGACAAAAACTGTGGTGTTCGGGTGCGACCTTTGTCGATCATGGCTTGGTTAGTTTCCGAGATGCCCAAAATAACGCCCAATTGCTGATGTTAGCCATGAACCAACCGCAAGTCACCATTGATGACAGCGGTTGGTATGCGGTAGGTATGCCCTACACGGCGACAGCCACGCTCCATCTAAAAGGTGCTAACGCCACCCAAGTCACGTCAGATTCGATTGCCAAAGGTAGCAGCCCTTATCTCGACCGCCCAGGATTTTGGCAGGGTGCAGCAGGAGTAGCGGCTTGTTGGTATGGCGCGGCAGCCCAGTTGGCACAGTTTTTATTGGACAGTTATCAGCAAAAACCCCAAGCCTTTAAAGCACTTTATCTTGGCGAAGTGTCGCAAGCACTCAGTGTCACCCAAGCGTACTTTCATCAAGTTGCGCAATTAATCGATAGTGAGCCGAGCCAAAGTCATGCACTCGCCATCCGTATCTTAAGAGCGCAAGTGGAGACTACCGCCATGCTAGTGCTTGAAAAAGTTGGTAAAGCCTTGGGCGCAACGCCTTATTGCAAAAACGCCCATTTTGCACGGCTAGCGGCAGATTTATCGGTATTTATCCGTCAAACCCATGGCGCATTTGACAGTGAAGCGATTGGCAAATTGACTGCCGAACAGCTAGGCGATTCACAAGGGGCATTATGGCAACTGTAGATTCTAAGCCCGCCCCACTGCATCCGATTGTGGGTGACCGTTTAATTGCTGGCGACGGCACATCTGCACAAGACTGGCAAGCGTGGCAAGGGTTAGACAGTCTCACCAGACTGGATATATCGACCCATTTTCCCACCCATCGGCGTGTGTGTATTTTTGCGCCGCACCCAGATGATGAGATTTTGGGCTGTGGTGGGCTGCTGCAAGCGTTGGTGGCTCAAGGTAATCAAGTATTGATTGTTAGTGTCACCCAAGGCGAGAAAAGCCACCCTAACTCACCGCTGTATCCGACCGACAAACTGGCAAAAATTCGAGCACTTGAAAGTCAGCTTGCGCTTGAAACGCTCGATAGCAGTTTGGATTTGCCCAATGTGTCGATGACGAGCTTAAATTTTCCTGATGGTGAAGTTTTTGGCCGACAAGTGGATTTTTTTGACAAGTTAACATCGCTGATTCAGCCCGCTGATATTTTAATCACCCCATTTGCATACGATGGTCATCCCGACCATGAAGGCACTGGGCAAGTGGTACAGCGTTTTGCCCATGCATTTAAAAGTCGCTTAAATTTGACCTGCTATCAAGTGCTGATTTGGGCATGGCATTGGGCAAAACCTGGCGATAGCCGTATTCCCTGGCACAAGGCATGGCGATTTGATTTAAGCGAATTGCAGGCGCAGCGAAAAAATTATGCCATGCGCTGTTTTAGCAGTCAAATCTATGCTGACCCAATAACGGGAACAGCGCCTATTTTGTCAGATACCACGTTAACTAGGCTTAGCCAACCGTTTGAGGTATATCTTCATGACTGATGTGTCAGCGTATTTTGCCCAAATTTATGCCGATAGTAGCGACCCTTGGCAATATGAAAAACGCTGGTATGAAGTGCGAAAACGCGCAATTTGCCTGTCATTGTTACCCTACCCGCATTTTGCCAAGGCGATTGAACTGGGCTGTAGCAATGGTGTATTTAGTGAGCAGTTAGCCCAGCGCTGCGATGATTTGCGGTGTGTGGATGGGCAACTTGAGGCAGTCAAACTTGCCAGTGAGCGTCTGCACAACCAGGCACATGTGCAAGTTATGCAAGGCTTGATACCGCAGGATTTACCCAGTGAGCGATTTGATTTGATTGTGGTCAGTGAGATTTTATACTACTTGGCGCCTGACGCACTGACCGAAGTCATCGCTTGGCTCAACACTGCATTGACAGACAATGGCGTGATTTTAGCCTGTCATTGGCGCTATCCGATTGACGGGTTTCAACTGACAGGCGAAACAGTCCACGACAGTTTGCAACAACAGCTGCACTACCGTCAGCAAAGCCATATGATTGACCAAGATTTTTTGTTGACCATTTGGCAAGCCAATCACCAAAGCCTTGCCAAGCAAGAAAATCTAGTGGAATAACTGAGAAAAACATCATGGCAAATAATCCAGCCCCACAGAGGCGACCCAAAAAAATCGGCATAGTCATCCCTGCCCATAATGAAGCCGATAGCATCAGCGCGTGTTTGGATGCAATTAAACAGGCGATTGCTCAGCTATCAAGCGACATAGCGGTACAAACGGTGGTCGTGCTAGATAGCTGTGATGATGATACCTTATCAAAAGTACAAAACGCCCACGTAGACTGGCTGCGCTGTGAGTTTCGCTGTGTGGGTAAAGTCAGGGATTTGGGCGTGCGCTACTTGATTGAACAGGGGGCTGAGTGGATTGCTTGCACCGATGCCGATAGTAAGGTGGAATCTGATTGGTTAATGGCACAAATCAAACATCTAAAAGCTGAGCCCACAACTACGCCCACCACTATGCCCACAGCTATGATATGTGGCGTAGTGAGTGTCGATTGTTGGGATGCGTTGTCAGAGAGTACCAAACAGCAATACCTCGCCCATTATCAAGATTGTATGAATCATCGCCATATTCATGGGGCAAATTTGAGCTTTGCCAGTCAAGATTATCTGGCGGTGGGTGGTTTTGATGAATTAACTTGCCATGAAGATGTGGGTTTGGTGAAAAAATTTGAGCAAGCCAATTTACCCATTATTTGGAGTAATTTGGTACGCGTGGTGACTAGCAGTCGCCTTGATGCTCGTGCGGATGAAGGGTTTGCCCATTTTTTAAGGGGCTTAGAGAATCAGCCTTCGGCTTAAATGAAAACCAGCCTTTGGCTTAAATAAAGGTAAAAAGTTGGGTTTAACACAGTTCACTTACAAAACTATTGTGATATTCCTTGCTATCTGCCGGTATTACTATATACTGGACAACAGCTAGAAAGCAGTCAGAAGTTTCAATCGCATTACATTAAGTCTATTCTAAGTTCGTTTCCATTACGCTTGTGTCCTAGATTTTAAGTGAATCGTGTATCAAAACTGCCGCAATTCTTTCATACCGAATAGAATCGTGTTGTGGCTTAGTTCCAGCTTTAGGGTCAGATGACCACTTTTAAAATCTATCTAATCAAGGACAATCCTATGTCAAATACTGTAAACGGCACCGTAAAATGGTTTAACGAATCAAAAGGCTTTGGCTTTATCGAACAAGACAATGGCGGCAAAGACGTTTTCGCACATTATAGCCAAATCGCAAGCTCAGGTTTCAAAACATTGAGCGAAGGTCAACGCGTATCTTTCGTTGTGACCCAAGGTCAAAAAGGCGATCAAGCTAGCAATATCGTTGCTATCTAAGGTTAGCTAAGCCTACTATCGTAAATGGTTTGATAACGCGTGGCGTGAATAACGCTTCATTCATTGATTAGCCATTTGCCTAGATATCAAAAAATAGATATCAAAAAAGCGCTTATTTATTATACGCGCTTTTTTTGTGTTTTGTGCTCACCCAACTATTGGGCTAACTCGGCTGACAATTTATGGGCTGCTGTGTGCGGTTAAAAAAGGTTATTGCGCATCCACTTTACGTTTTTTTTGTAGTTTGCGCTGTAGTGTGCGCCGGTGCATTTTTAGTACCCTCGCGGCTTCACTGATATTGCCTTGGCATTCATCTAATACTTGGTGGATGTATTCCCATTCGTGATGTTCAAGTGACAAACGTTCATCTGTGGCACTACTTAGTGACTTTGTAGGGGCTACTACGATGTCCAATACTTTATAGATGTCATCCAGACTACACGGCTTAGGCAAATAATGATACGCGCCCATTTTGACCGCACTGACGGCGGTCGCAATGCTGGCATAGCCAGTAAGCATTAGAATTTTGGCGTTAGGCGTAATAGCGAGTAATGGCTTAATCAGATGAATGCCGTTGTCATCACCGATGTTGAGATCCAATATAATAAACTTGGGTAATTGCTTCTTTGCCAGTTGTAGCGCGCTATCGGCATTGCTGGCAGTCAATACCTGATTGCCCTGTTTTTCCAACGACTTTTTTAAAATACGGCAAAACACCTCATCATCATCAATGATAAGCCATGTCTCTGCTAACAGGGGTGGGTGTTGCAACCTAGTCTCCTACAACAAACTGGCGGGCGCATGAATGACTGGTAACGTTATCTTCACGCACGTACCTGAATCATCTAACCTTTTTTGCAGGGGTGAATTTTGCTTATTGGTCAGCTCAAGGTGTCCGCCAACATATTCTATAACTGTTTTGGCAATCGTCAAGCCAAGCCCTAAGCCATGATCAGATTCGATGGCGATTTGGTGTTGGATACGCTGTATCATGCTACTGTCGATACCCTGTCCGTTGTCTTCAATAATAATCATTACGTTTTGAGCAAGCTGTAGGCTAATAGCAAGCTTTGTGGCTTGTGCCTGCATGGCATTATTGAGCATATTCATCACAATAGAATACAGCTGTTCTTCACTCAAGGGCACATCGATCGGTTGTGATGGTACATTGAGTGCTACTTCAACATGGGGGTTGATAAATTGCCAATCATTGATGATTTTGGGCAGTAGCGTTTGTAAATTTGATGACGTTACCCATGCCAATGGCTCTGATTGCGCTGGCGGGAGCGCATTGGATTGGATATGGGATTTGAGCTTGTGCAGCGATTGGCGGCAGACGTCGATTTGTGATTGTAACAGTTTAATGTCATCCAATAACTCATCGTCTTCATCTAATTGCTGGGCAATGTCATCGCTCAGTAATTGCATCGACGCAATCGGCGTGCTCATCTCATGGGCGATATTGGCCGCAAGACTACTGATGGCAAGCAACCGACGTTGTTGGTGAATGGCTTGCTGCGCTTGCTCAAGCGCCTGATAACTGCGGCTCATCGCCTGTTTAAAATAAACCGTTAAGGCGGTTAACATGATTGCCGCAAAAATAAAAACCCCAAACATACCCAGTAAATGGAGTTTTTGACCCACCGCATGATCATGGTGGCTAAGGGTCAGCGGCACATAACAATACCATAACAGCGTATACAGCCCAACTGACAGCATCGACAAGCCGATGATGTGCACGGTGCGCTTCACCATAGACGCCACAGCAATTACCGTTAAAAACAAGGTAATCAACGGATTGGCTGCCCCACCTGAATAATAAATAAAGGCTGACCACGCCAGTAAATCCCCGATAAACCCCGCCATTGTGACCCAAGAGTGTTGGGGATTAAATTGTCGAATAACCATTAAGCGTTTAGTCAGTTCAACGCTTATCCCATAAATAATGGTAATCGTGAGCAGATGATTGATTTGCTGTTTGGCAACGCCCCATTGGTCGGCACAAATCATGGCGGCGACCATAATAGCTAACCAGGTATAGCGAGCAATCATGGGGGCTTTTGCGACGTTCTTGATGGCTTGATGCATGGGCAAACTTTTGACGAACCATAAAACAAGATTTTAGCATGAAGCAGCCGCACTTTGAGCGAACTTTGAGCGAATTAACGTGTCAAAAGTAAATCAATGGCTAGTCAATGCTAGGATAACCATCAATACACCAAAAGTTTTCTTCTTAAACCCTATGGATGATGGCATAATTTTTTTAATGTTAATTTTTAAAACTTTAAAGTGTGCTTATTTGCTGATTCAGTTACAATCAGATAAAGGCTCACTTTATGTTTTTAATCAAAAATTTATTGGAGTGCCAACTTACAGCTATCTTTGACGCTTTACAAATAGATGAGAAATGTACCATGGTCAATTTTCCTCAAAGTGCTAAGAATTTAACTATTACCCTATTAATCAGCAGCCTGCTGTTGCTGGGTTGTCAAAAAATGAATGCCAAAGAAAACACTGGCTCTGCGCGTGCTGCTAGCAAATCGGATGTATTGCCGACTGATACGTTAGCAACCTTACAAGGTTTGAGCCAAATCAACCCAAAATTAGGCAAAATGGGTCGTCATGTGATTGACCCCAACAAGCCAACTGTGGTGAAATTTTGGGCAAGCTGGTGCCCGCTGTGTTTGGCAACGCTCCAAGAAAGCGACGCATGGGCAAAGCAGTATCCCGATATGAATGTCATCAGCGTGGTCAGTCCAGGTCATTTGAGTGAAAAATCCTCCCAAGATTTTCAAACTTGGTACACAGTGCTTGCCAAAGACTATGCTAACCTAGCGGTGCTTATGGATAACAATGGCAAGCTGATTAAACAATTTGGCGTGCAAGTCTATCCCAGTTTTGCGATTTTGGATAAACAAGGCAATTTATTAAAACTGGTCAAAGGCAATCTTACCCCAACACAAATACAAGCCTTGTCAGACAATGCTAGCAACGACTTTGCAGAACTCAAAGCCCTGAATCAAGCAAAAACTCCGTATAGCCAGACTGCCCAAGCTCATGAGCAGGCTAATAACCAAGCTAGCAAACAAGCCGCTAGCATCAAAGCCTTAGCTCCGATTAACCATAACGGTGTGTATTATCAAGCAGATGGTAAAACCCCGATTCGCACGCATACTATCTATCTGGCGGGTGGCTGTTTTTGGGGGCTAGAGGCCTATATGGAGCGCGTGGATGGCGTGGTCGATGCGATATCAGGTTATGCCAATGGCAATAGCGCGAACCCGAGCTATGAGCAGGTGATAGCAGGCTCAGGGCACGCAGAAACCGTCAAAGTTATCTATGATATCGATAAAACCAATCTTGCGACCCTCTTGGCATACTACGTGCGAGTGATTGACCCGACCAGTCTCAACAAACAAGGCAATGATCGCGGGGCGCAATATCGTACCGGCATTTATTATACCGATGCCAATGATAAGCCAATCATTGATAAAACCCTTGCCGATTTGGCAAAAAAATATCCGCAAAAAATTGTGGTAGAAAATAAACCCTTGGCGAATTTTTATGACGCAGAAAATTATCACCAAGATTATCTAAGCAAAAATCCCAATGGCTACTGCCATATTGATATTAGCCTTGCCAATCAAAAAATCCCCGTTATCAAAGCCTTAGCGCCTGCCACGACGGTCACCGAGGCGCTCAATCCTACCCGCTATCAAAACTACGATAAAAATGTAAAAAGTCGGTTGACCCAAGCGCAGTATGATGTCACCCAAAACGCAGCTACTGAGCGCGCCTTTAGTCATCAATACGACCATTTATTTGCTAAAGGTTTATATGTGGATATCGTCAGTGGCGAGCCGTTGTTTTTATCCACCGATAAATATGATTCGGGGTGTGGCTGGCCGAGTTTTACCAAACCCATTAGCGCAAACGTCATTACCACCTCAACCGATAGCAGTTTTAACATGACACGAACGGAAGTGCGCTCGCGGGTCGCCAACTCACATTTAGGGCATGTGTTTGATGATGGCCCCAAGGATAAAGGCGGATTACGCTACTGCATCAATGGCGATGCGCTACAATTTATCGCTTTGGCAGACATGCAAGCGGCAGGCTATGGCGCACTTATGCCATTGGTAAAATAGCCAGTCAATTAGGTAGCACGTTGACTGGTAACGATATCAAAAACGCTTTGACAAGCCATCAGCTGCCAATGCGTTTTTAATAAGGCGTTTTTGATTATGCCGAGACTTTAAAATTTTTTAAACATGCGCTTATAAAAATTTGGTCATCACCCTGAGCGGCAATATTTTCATACCAATCCCAATCGGCAGCCAAGGCCATGCCGGGACAAAGGCTTCATCCACTTTGGCTTCAATCGCTTCGACAATCGCCTCGACGCCCTCTTCTTCTGTACTCTCAAACGGCAAATATTTGGCACCGATATTAAGTTCAGTACGGATATAACCGGGATAAATCGTGGTGACGGTAATCGGACGTTTTTCCTGCATCATATCAGCGCGAATGCCTTCGGCTAAATTTGCCAGTCCCGCTTTGGCAGCGGCATAGGTGGTAAGATGACGGGGTAAACCGCGCACCGCTGACATACTTGAGATGACCACCAACTGACCGCTGTTTTGCTGGCGAAAAATCTTCATCGCCGCCTCACACTGGGCAATCGCTGCGATAAAATTGACTTCAGCGGTATGGCGATTGGTCTCAAAGCGTCCATGACCAATGACGCGGCTATCGCCCACCCCTGCATTGACGATAATTTTATCAATCGTTTTCCCTCGGGTTTTGCAGTCACTCACAAAGCTATCAAATACCGTAAAAATCTGCTTATAATCGGTCACATCCAAAGTTTTGACAGAGACTTTGATAGGGTACTTGCTTTCAATGTCTTGCTTTAACGCATTTAATCGCTCTTCTCGTCTGGCACAAATTGCCAAATCATAGCCTAGATAAGCAAATCGGCGTGCCATCATCGCGCCAATCCCTGAGCTGGCACCGGTAATCAATACGGTTTTGCCTTGACCGATACCTTGTAGCTCAGCTAATGAGCGTCGATTGACCAGTTTTTTCATCACAAATTGACCGTATTTATCAATTTTTTGTAGCGCGTTTTCAAGTTTTTTCATCGTTTGGTTGCCTGTACCACTCAGTTATCGTAACAATAAATAAAAAATCATCAAAGAGTCGCTGATTTTATCATTACGACCCTTGTTTAGCCTACTGCAAATATCATTATAGGCGTTAAATGCCTCACATGAAAAACTATAGGTACAGTATAGGTGCATGGTTAATGATGACTGACACCCTTTAGCCCTTCATACTGATTAGCCTTCTAAACTCATTATTTTTATAACAGCCTTCTACTCGGTGATGTCAAATCTGTCGCCAAAGGCAAATATACAGGCTGGCAGTACCCTATATGAAGACAATAAAAAACCCAAATCAGCGCAAGGTCTCATTTGGGTTCTTTACGACTTTTTGGTTTATGCCAAACCATTGACCCATGTCAGTGGGGCGTTTTTCATCCAATCACTCATCAGTGTCCACGGTTGTTCAGGGACGCACGCTTCATCAGGCTCGCCTTCAATCGCGATTGCCAATGCTTTGGTGCCGATTTCTTCACTCACTTCAAAGGGTAACGGTTTAGCACCTTCGTTAATCTCAGTGCGTATATACCCTGGATATATCGTTGACACTTTAATCGGTAACTCAGATATCAGCATATCGGCGCGAATCCCTTCAGCAAGCTGTGCAATCGCTGATTTACTTGCCGCGTACACTGACATGTGTTTTGGCAGACCACGGAACGCCGACATACTTGAGATAACCACCAAATGACCGCTATTTTGGGCACGAAAAATTTCCATCGCCGCTTCACACTGGGCAAGACCTGAGATAAAATTGATTTCGGCAGTTTTGCGATTAATCTCAAAATTACCCTTACCAATCCGGCGACCCTCACCGACCCCTGCATTGATGATGATACGATCAAGCTTGCCAAACTCTTGGGCAAATTCATGAAACACTTTAAAAACCTGCGTATAATCAGTCACATCGAGTGCTTTTACACTGACTGTAATCGTCGGATTATCCGCTAACAGGTTGGCTTTGAGTTGTTCTAGGCGTTCGGTGCGGCGCGCACAAATTGCCAAATTATAGCCCATGCGAGCAAAATGGATCGCCATGCCTGCCCCCAGTCCTGAGCTTGCGCCAGTAATCAAAATAGTTTTACCCTTACCCACTTGGTTATTTATAAAACCAGATAAGTCCGTGTTTGGGGCTGTCATTGTGGTTTGAACTTGCTGCAGTAATTCCGGTAGTGTTTGCATTATTTCATCCTTAATTATTTATTAAATTTTTTTAAACGTTAAACTGATAAGCTAAATTTTAGCGCCAAGTCACCATTTGCTCGCCTTGTTGATACAAATAGCTAAACTCATTAAAGGTCTGTAAAAAAACACCTTGGTCACTCACGCGAAATTGGTGAACACTGGCGTTGGCGATATGCCAGTTCAAATCAAAAGCTTGGACATCTGATAGTTTCATCACTTGCTGCATGATACTGGCAATCACGCCACCTGAGGTAAATACCATCGCATGTTCATGCTCGCCAGTTTGGGCAATCAAGCGCTCAAAACCGTTCCAGGTGCGCTGCAAAAAGTGTTGCCAACTTTCATCATAATCGCTGTCGTACTGACCGCTTTGCCAACGGCTCATGGCTTGGGTAAAAATATCAGTAAAGCTAATTTCAGGGTGTGTTTGACTGGACAAATACGCCATGAAACTGGCTTTATCCGCAAATGGCAATCCCGCTTTATAAAGAATTTGCTCATGATTAAATTCATTAAAACTGCTATCTTCACCCAGCAACAATGGCATGGTGACACTCGGATTTGCCTGATTTTTTAAAGCGTTTTGCACATGGTGAGTGATTTCGGTTAGTTCAATGCCTTCACGGGTGACATAATAATGGCTTAAAAAATGCTTGAGACTGTCCTTTTGCCGCGCCATACTGCCTGACATCAGCGCGTGCACTTGCCGACCTGACTGGCGAAAACTATCACCAAGCCACTGGGTTTGAGCGACACCTTTTGGGGACAGTTGGTCATAATTGTCTGCGCCAAATGACGCTTGCCCATGACGGACAAGGCTGATGAGTTTCATGAGAATCCCTATGATTTATTGTTATTTTTTTCGATGAGTTCGATACAGCGGTCGTGCAAGGCGTTGACTATCACGCCAAAATCTTTGAACGCCGGGTTATCCGTCTGCTGATGATAATAACGGTAATAAATCTGCTGCGCAATCGCTGCCAAACGAAACACCCCAAACACTTCGTAAAAGCGCCAGTTGTCCACTTTCAGCCCTGTTTTTTGCAGGTAATATTCGACCACTTCGGCACGGGTCATCATGCCTGGCAGATTGGTCGGCTGACGGCGCGTAGCTTTCATCACCGCATTGTCATCGGCTTGAATCCAGTAAGCTAACGCACAGCCCAAATCCATCAAGGGGTCGCCTATCGTTGCCATTTCCCAGTCGAGCACGCCAATGATGTTGGTTGGATTGTTTGGGTCTAAAATCACATTGTCAAAACGCCAGTCATTATGAATCACGCTAGTTTTAACATCTGTTGGGGTGTTGGCTGTTAACCACTGACGCACATCGGCAAAATCAGGCACATCAGGCGTGCGGGCTTGCTCATAGCGCTTATCCCAGCCCATGACTTGACGCTCGCAGTAGCCTTCGCCTTTGCCAAGTGCCACCAAATCAGGGTTTTGGGTGTAATCGACCTTGTGTAAATCAATCAGCGCATCAACCACCTGCCGGCACAGCTCGCTGACTTGCTGTTCGCTTAACGTCAACGCTTTTGGCAAATTGGCGCGGGGAATAATGCCTTCGATGCGATCCATGACATAAAAATCGCAACCAATCACGCGGTCATCGGTACACAGGGCGACCATATTGGGGACGCGTGGGTATTGTGATTGCAGTGCTTTTTGCACTTTGTACTCACGCACCATATCATGGGCGGATTTGGCTTTGGTACCTTTGGGTGGGCGGCGTAAAATCAAATCACGGTTGGCATATTTTAGGCGGTATGTCCAGTTGGATGCGCCCCCTGAAAATTGGGTGACTTCTGGCTGACCTTGCAAAGCGATGCCTTGGCTGATTAAATACTCGGTGACCGCATTGCTGTCAATCTCTTCGCCTTTGCGTACTGGGTTCGCAGTATCAAGCATAATTTCATCCTTGTTTTTTATCTTGTTTTTTAACTTGTATTTTTAACTAGGTCAAATAGCAAAATGACGTAACCTGACATTACGTCTTTTTTGTTAGCTAGCTATTAGTTATTTGCTAGTTATCTGGTAGTTATTTGGTCGTCGCTTGTTGGCGTTTTTTCACTTCCAGTTTGGCAATCATGCCTTTATGCACTTCGTCAGGTCCATCGGCAAGGCGTAGGCTACGGGCTTGGTTAAAGAACATCGGCAACAGCGTATCTTGGCTCACACCCATCCCCCCATGCAGCTGAATCGCCATATCGACGACTTCTTGTAGTACCGTTGGGGCGACCACTTTAATCGCTGAGATTTCGGTCAACGCCGCTTTGGTGCCAAGTTTATCCATTTTATAGGCGGCATACAGGGTTAACAGACGCGCTTGGTCAATTTTGACACGGGCGTCAGCGATACGTTCACGGTTGCCACCTAAATCAAGCAGCGGTTTGCCAAATGCGCTACGGCTTAGCCCGCGATCGATGGCAAGCTCTAGCGATTTTTCTGCAGCACCAATACAACGCATACAGTGGTGAATCCGACCCGGTCCTAAGCGCCCTTGGGCAATTGCAAATCCCTCGCCTGCCCCGCCGATGACATTGCTAAGCGGCACACGCACGTTGTCAAAACGCATTTCGCCATGTCCATGTGGTGCATCATAATCATTAAACACTTTGAGCATACGTTCAATCTTGACGCCTTTGGTATCTATAGGTACCAGTACCATGGTGTGCTGATGGTGGCGATCTTTGCGCTCATCTGGGGTGTGTGCCATAAAAATAATAAGTTTAGCGTTTGGATCACCCAAACCTGATGACCACCATTTGCGACCGTTGAGCACAATTTCATCGCCTTCGACAATCGCCGTGGCTTGCATATTGGTGGCATCACTACTGGCCACTGCAGGCTCTGTCATGCCAAACACGGAGCGAATCTCGCCTGCCAATAACGGCGTTAACCATTGCGCTTTTTGGGCGTCGTTACCGTAGCGCCAAATCAATTCCATATTGCCACTATCTGGCGCATTACAGTTAAACACATGTGGGGCAATAAGACTTCTGCCAGACAACTCAGCAATATGGGCATATTCTTGAACGCTTAATCCTTGACCGAGTTGCTCGTCTGGCAAAAACATATTCCATAAATTTTGCGCACGGGCTTTGGTTTTTAATTCTTCAAGTTTGGCAGGCCATTGCCAAGTCGTCCAATCGCCTGTGGGATTAAGCTTATGCGCCGCTTGCCAAAATTCTGCTTCAATCGGTTCGATTTCGGTTTGAATAAATGCTTTGGTACGGGCGATGTAATCTTTTGCTTTATCGCTAAGTTGGAATTCCATTGGGCGTTGTCCTTATTTGGCTAAAACAATCATTGAATCAGCTTAACGGATTTATTATCATGAATAAAATGATTTTAATTAGTAAAATACTATGAATAAAATTCATACGACTGAGATGTCTTAGCCAAATTATTGAGCAAACAACCGCCCTCTACTTGTAAGGTATTATCCAAATGTTGCATAAAAACCCGTTAAAGCAGCTTGATTTAAATCTGCTTAGGCTATTTATTTATATTTTTGAGCTCAAAAATCTTACCCATACCGCAGAAGCTTTGCATTTGAGCCAATCTGCCATTAGCCATGCGTTAGGTCGGTTACGCCAATCATTGGGGGACGAACTTTTTTATCGGGAAAAAGGTGAGCTGCACCCCACGCTGTATGCCAAACGGCTTTATCCCACGGTCAAACAAAGCTTTGAAAATCTCGAACAAATATTTCAAACTAACCATTTATTAAGCGACAATAAACTTGGCGAGCTGGCGCAGCAGAGCTTTGCTACGTTGACGATTGCCATGCATGATGAAATTGAATTGATTGTGTTTAACAAATTGGTCAGCCAAATTCATCAAGTCCTGCCCAATTGTCAAATCACCAGTAGCCGGCTCAATCGCTCAGAACTCGCGCATGAACTAAAAGTTGGACAGCTGGATTTTGCCATTGATGTGGCGCGGGTGGTGGATAGTGAGATTGTGCATCAACCCTTGTTGCGAGATGAGTTTGTGCTGGTGTTGTATGCGCCAAATTTTGCGGCTGAATTGGCGAATGAACCGACTATCACCCAAGCCCAGTATTTTGCCAGTCAACATATTACGGTGTCATCACGGCGGCTAGGTCTGTCGATTGAAGATAGTTTATTGTCCAAAGCAGGTTGGCAGCGGCAGAGTAAAATCCGTTGCCAACATTATGCCACTGCTTTTCAATTGCTAAAACAAGACAAGCTATTGCTCACCTTGCCGCGCCAGTTAGCCACCACATTTTTGCCACCCGCCCAAGGCTGGCAGATTTTGGATTTGCCGATTGAGTTGACCCATATCGAGTTACACGGCTATTGGCACCAACAACAACAGGTTGACCCGCTGTATGGGTGGCTAAGACAGCAGATTTTTAGTGCTTTTAACTAGTTAGACTATTCAGACAATAGCTGCTCAATACGGCCAGCGTGGCGCTCTTGCTGTTTAGCGAGAGTCAAACGATTGGCGATGATGATTGATTTTAACTCCGCTAATGCCACGTCGAAATTGTCATTAATCACCACATAATCAAAATTCACGTATTGCGACATTTCATTGACCGAACCGGCAAGACGTTTTTCAATCACCTCTTGACTGTCTTGTCCGCGATTGGAAAGCCGTTGGCGCAGCGATTGGCGGTCGGGCGGTAGGATAAAAATGGTCGTGGCATCGGGACGCAATTTTTGCACTTGCAGCGCGCCCTGCCAGTCGATTTCTAAGATGACATCCAAGCCATTGCTCAGCATAAATTCTACTGTGGACTGGGCGGTGCCATAGTAGTTTTCAAACACTTCGGCATGCTCCAAAAACTCACCTTGCTTAATCATATCAGCAAATATCTCGCGGCTGACAAAGTGATAATGCTGCCCATCAATCTCACCAGGACGCGGCTTGCGAGTCGAATGCGAGATACTCACCGCCAAGTCATTGGTCGTTGCAATCAGCTGTTTGACCAGCGATGTTTTGCCAGTACCGCTTGCTGCGGTGATGATAAATAATGAGCCTTTGGTCATGACATATCCTTAGAGGTTTGATTAAATAAGTAGTAGCCATTTTTGAATCGGCTATTTTAGCAATTTTTGCTAACAATTTCTGCGTAATTTAGCCATTGAATACCGATTCGCTGATTTTTTACGTTTAACATATTTTGCGTGTATGAACTCATGGTAAACTAGCCACATGAATCATCAATGACTGAAGAACTGTGTTATGAAAATTTTACTCGCCAATCCCCGTGGTTTTTGTGCTGGGGTCGATAGAGCCATCGAAATCGTCAATGTCTGCCTTGAGCGCTTTGAACCACCTATTTATGTGCGCCATGAAGTGGTACACAACAAGTTTGTGGTAGAAGACCTTGCCAATCGCGGTGCGGTATTTGTCGAAGAGTTGGATGAAGTGCCGGATGGGGCGATTGTGATTTTTTCAGCGCATGGCGTCTCCAAAGCCGTGGAAGATGAAGCCGAACGCCGTGATTTGACGGTGTTTGATGCCACTTGCCCACTGGTTACCAAAGTCCATATCGAAGTCAATAAATTTGCCAAAACAGGCGTAGATGCGGTGTTGATTGGTCATGCCGGTCACCCAGAGGTAGAAGGCACGATGGGACGCTTCGATCCACAATACGGTGGACGTATTCACTTAATTGAAGATGTGGTGGATGTTGCCAATCTTGACCTACCGACTGATACTGATTTGGCTTTTGTCACCCAAACCACCCTATCGATGGATGACACCGCAGAAGTGATTGATGCGCTAAAAAATAAATTCCCAAAAATCCATGCGCCGCGTAAAGATGACATTTGTTATGCCACCCAAAATCGTCAAGATGCGGTCAAGGAACTTGCGGCACGTTGTCAAGTGGTGTTAGTGGTGGGCTCACCCAACTCATCTAACTCCAACCGCTTGCGTGAACTCGCGGAGCGCTTGGGCGCCAAAGCGCATTTGATTGATAATGCCGGCGAAATGCAAAAAGACTGGTTTGCAGGCGTGGATACGGTAGGCGTGACTGCGGGTGCGTCCGCGCCTGAAGTATTGATTCAAGAAGTATTAGATACCTTACAGTCTTGGGGCGGCGAAAAACCTGAAGAATTATCAGGTATTTTGGAAAACGTGACCTTTAGCTTGCCTAAAGCATTGCGCTCACCCCAACTGCATAATCCTAGTGAATCCAAGATTTAAAAGAGATATAGTATCGGATAGATGGCAAGTAAAGCCGAGTATAAGTATGCTCGGCTTTTTATTGGTCATTTAATTGTTGGTGATTTAAAGAATGCTTGCAGCATTTTTTCATTATTTAAAAATTAAAAAATTGTGCCGCTTGTGCTTGAAATAGTTTTGCATTCACCCTAACTATGACAACGAACCATCATAAATTGGGTTAATTATTTTTATTCTTATTTTTAGGAGTTACTTACTATGGCAGATTCAAACAAACCTGAGCCAAAAAAACATAGCTTTGAAGCTGAAGTCGCGCAACTATTACATCTAGTCACCCACTCGCTTTATTCAAATGCGGATATCTTTGTGCGTGAGCTGGTCTCAAATGCGTCTGATGCCTGTGACAAGTTGCGCTTTGAAGGCAATCAAAACGACGCGCTGTATGAAGGTGACAGTGAACTACGCATTCGCATTGATATTGATAAAGATGCCAAAACCATCAGCTTTATTGACAATGGTATCGGTATGAATGAAGCCGATGCGGTAGAACATTTGGGTACTATTGCCAAATCAGGCACCAAAGCTTTCTTAGAAAAATTATCCGATGCGCAAAAACAAGACGGCAATTTGATTGGTCAATTTGGGGTGGGTTTTTATTCAGGTTTTATCGTAGCGGACACCATCACGGTGGAATCGCGTAAAGCAGGTGAGCCTGCCAGCCAAGGTGTACGCTGGGTTTCAGACGGTACCGGTGAATTCACCACCGAAACCATCGAAAAGCCTACCCGTGGCACGACAGTGATTTTGCATATCACCGATGAACACAGCGAATACCTTGACCGCCAAAAAATCAAATCTTTAGTCAATAAATACTCTGACCATATCAGCTTGCCCATCCAAATGCGCAAAGAAGTTTGGCAAGAAGAAGAACTCACTGACGCGCAAAAAACTGCTAATTCAGAACCAGGGGGCGAAACTGCCAAAGGTGAGATGCCCCAAGGTCAAATGATAACCACTGACGAATGGGAAACCATCAACCAAGCCAATGCCCTATGGACGCGCTCACCTTCAGAAATTGAAGACGAAGAATATAAAGAATTTTATAAAAATCTTACCTATGACTATGATGAGCCGCTAACTTGGACGCACAACCGTGTCGAAGGACGTCTCCAATATACCCAGCTGCTATATATCCCTAAAAAAGCGCCGTTTGACCTGTACCAACGTGAGCAAAAACACGGTCTAAAACTGTACGTCAAACGTGTATTTATCATGGATGATGCCGAGCAGTTATTGCCGATGTATCTGCGTTTTGTCAAAGGGGTGATTGATACCGCGGATTTACCGCTCAATGTCAGCCGTGAAATCCTGCAAGAGTCTCGCGATGTCAAATCTATCCGCGATGGTAACGCTCGCCGTATATTGACCGTGCTAGCTAGCCTAGCCAATAGCGATGAAGCCGACAAACAAGAAAAATATAAACAGTTTTATGCTGAATTTGGCAACGTCTTAAAAGAAGGCTTGGGTGAAGACCAAAGCAATAAGGATAAAATTGCCAAATTATTGCGCTATGCCACTACCACTGATGACAATGTGGTCACCAGCTTTGACGACTATAAAGGTCGTATGAAAGACGGTCAAAAGGCGATTTATTATCTAACAGCTGAAAACCTTGCCGCCGCCAAAGCCAGTCCGCAACTTGAAGTGTTCAAGAAAAAAGGCATTGAAGTCATCTTGATGACCAACCCCGTTGATGAATGGGCAATGAACTTTATGTTTGAGTACGATGGCACACCGCTACAAAACATCGCCAAAGGCGCGGTAGACTTGGGTGATTTGACCGATGAAGCCGAAAAAGAAGAAGCCAAAAAAGCGGAAGAAACCTTCAAGCCTGTGGTAGAAAAACTCAAAGGCGTGTTGGGTAGCCGGGCTAAAGATGTACGCGTATCCAACCGCCTTGTTGATAGCCCTGCTTTGCTAGTGACGGCAGATGGTGAACTATCGCCACAGATGATGCAAATGCTCAAACAAATGGGTCAGCCTGTGCCAGAGAGCAAACCAATTTTGGAAGTCAACCCAAACCATCCGCTCATTCAAAAATTGGAAAGCGCAGAGCAGTTCGATGACCTCGCGCAAGTGATTTTTGACCAAGCATTACTTGCTGAAGGTGGTCAATTAGACGACCCAGCCGCTTATCTCAAACGCGTCAATGCGTTGTTGATGAAGTAAGTTATTTTGCTGGCTTCAAAATAAAACTGATAAACAAAAACCGAAGCCTAGGCTGTTATTTAGGCTTCGGTTTTTTTTGAAAACCACCGCCATCGCATCGGCTAGTGGTTGTAAACACTACTATTTCATCAGCGCTCTGCCAGCATACATTGTTTGGGGATTTGCTTGCGATTGAGTGAGGTGATACAGCCCCAACTACCATCGACTTTACTATCGCCAATACGGTACATGGTCAGCGTCTGACCATTGAGCCAGCGATTAGGAAACGGCACGCCTCGTACTGTCGCTTGAATCATACAATGACTGTCAGTTGGAATGCTTTCTGCTTGGGTCAGCACTTTTAACACCACTTTTTGGTTATCTGTGCTTAGTGGTGTATTGACAGGACACTCCCCTGTTGCTTTGTAGATGGCATCGACTCGCCCCTGTGCGCTTTCTACGATATCAAGCACCTCAAACAGCGTGGCATTGGCTTTTTGTTTGGCATAAATCGGCAAAAACTGCACTTGTATTACAAACAAAGAAAACGCATAAAACCCAAACGCCAGCGCCAAACCCACCAAACTTACCCCGCCGTGCCTGCGGATATGAGCGAGCTGTTTTTCCTCATCCCGCGGATACATTTCAATGGCATCGGCGATTTCACGGCGCGCCATCCGATAATAATAAGCATCGCTCCAACGTGCCACCATCACTGACCAAAACAGCCAAATCGCAAGCCCAATGCCAATACGTAGCGGCATACGAATCGCTTCATCAAGATTGCGTATCAATAAGTACTCTATCGCCACCAAAATGATGGTGACATTGAGCTGAATAAATGACCATCCCGCCACCGAATAGACAATGCTATCTAAGAATCGCTTACGGTATAACAGCCAAGGAAACGTCATCAAAAACCCTGCCCAATGCCACTTTGCCGTCAATCGCCCTGCCTGATCAAACTGGGCAAAACGCTTGAGATAATATGCCTGAGAACGATTGCCGATAAAGGCTTTGTCATACATCAGACGCTGTTTATCAGTTAGCTGTGGCTGCCAAAATGGCGGCGGTGATGTTTTTTCAAGAAATAACATGGCGATTAGGGATTATCCATTGGTTGTGTTCACTTGTTGAGGTTTTTACTTTTTGGGGTTTTCACTTATAATAGCCGAATTTTATCACAACCACCCTTTATCACACCAACTACGATTTTTGCAAATGATGACACCCCAACATACCCAAACTTCTGAGACAGTCACTTCGGCTAAACCCGATGCCCAATGCCTTTCTCCCAATCCATCCACTGCCCTACAACCGAGCGATGAAAACTCTTTATCCCCGCACTATCGCGCCATTCAAACTTTTATGAAGCGCAAAACCCATGTGGGCAAAAAGGCAGAAGCTGGGTTACAGTCAGACTTTGCCCATTTTTTTGTCCAGCCCAATTTGGATGCAATTCAAGCAATGGATATCGGCGGCATAACCAATTTGCGTGAGCTATTTTCAAACCCTGATGCGCCTTTGACACTCGAAATTGGCTTTGGTATGGGCACAAGCTTGGTGGAAATGGCAAAAAATGAGCCAACACGAAACTTTGTCGGCATTGAAGTGCATGAGGCAGGACTGGGTAATTGTGCATTTTTGGCAGGGGAACTGGATCTAAATAACCTCAAACTCATCAGTGGCGATGCCATTGCCCTGATGCAGCAATTACCGGCGGCGCATATTGACACGCTGCAGTTGTATTTTCCTGACCCTTGGCAAAAAAAGCGCCATTATAAACGCCGTTTTGTCAGTGCTGATCGCATGAGGGTGGTGGAACGGGTGCTTAAAAAAGGCGGCATATTTCATGCGGCTACCGATTGGGAACATTATGCCCACTGGATGATTGAAGTCATGGATAGTTTAACCGCGTTTGCAAATGTCGAAGGCAAAAACAGCGAAGGTATAGGTAACTTTTTGCCGCGTCCCGATTTTCGTCCCCTGACTAAATTTGAAAAACGCGGTATGGAGGAAGGTCGCGCTATTTACGATATTATGTATCGCAAAGTTTAGCGCGTTGACAATTTTATGCCATAAACAGGATAATCACAGCGATTATCCTTTTTTTATGCCTAAAATTTTTCTACAATGTGACTTTTCGTTATTAGATGGTATCTATCAGGATGTCGATTAGCGTGTGATGCCACGTAAAATCTCTATGACTGCTATCAATTTTTAGTGGTTTTATTACCTTGAATCGGGATGACCTTAGGAGTGATGGGATGACACCCGTTTATATTACATTTACGTTGTATTTGATTTTGGTATTGGGCATCGGGTTTGCGGCATATTTTGCCACGCGCAACTTTGATGACTATATTTTGGGTGGTCGTAGTCTGGGCAGTTTTGTGACCGCAATGTCGGCAGGTGCGTCAGATATGTCAGGATGGCTGCTGATGGGGTTACCTGGGGCGATTTATGTATCGGGGCTGAGTGAATCTTGGATTGCAATTGGCTTGGTGATTGGTGCGTATTTTAACTGGCTTTTGGTGGCGGGTCGACTGCGGGTGCATACTGAGTTTAATAACAATGCGCTGACTTTGCCTGAATACTTTCACCACCGCTTTGGCGCCAACAATAAATTGATTAAAATTGCTTCGGCGGCGATTATTTTGTTTTTCTTTACCATTTATTGCGCCTCAGGCATTGTCGCAGGTGCGCGACTATTTGAAAGCTTGTTTGAAATTGACTATGCCACAGCTATGTGGCTAGGGGCATTTGCCACCATTATCTATACCTTTATTGGAGGATTTTTGGCGGTAAGCTGGACAGATACTATTCAGGCAAGTTTGATGATTTTTGCGCTGGTATTTGCGCCCATCATGGTTTATTTAAACTTAGGCGGTATGGATGAAATTCATGCGGCGGTCAGTATGGCGGCACAGGCAAATAACAAAAACTACGGTAACTTGCTGTTTGGTACGTCATTCGTCGGTATCATCAGTGCGGCTGCGTGGGGCTTGGGTTATTTCGGTCAGCCACATATTTTGGCGCGTTTTATGGCAGCAAATTCGGTCAAATCACTAAATAGTGCCCGTCGTATCGGTATGACTTGGATGATTTTATGCCTAGCAGGCGCGGTGGCGGTCGGTTATTTTGGGCTTGCCTATATGACGGTGCATCCTGAGCAAACTGCCATTTTAAAAGATAACAACGAGCGTATCTTTATCGGTTTGGCACAATTGTTATTTAACCCTTGGATTGTCGGTGTGGTATTGTCGGCTATTTTGGCGGCGGTCATGAGTACCCTCAGCTGTCAATTATTGGTATGCTCAAGCGCGATTACAGAAGATTTTTATAAAGGGTTTATTCGCCCTACTGCCACGCAAAAAGAGCTGGTTTGGATTGGTCGCTTCATGGTGCTTTTGGTCTCAGCGATTGCCATTGTCATCGCCCAAAACCCAGACAGCAAAGTGTTGGGATTGGTCTCTTATGCTTGGGCAGGTTTTGGCGCGGCGTTTGGTCCTGTGGTATTGATGTCATTATTTTGGCGACGTATGACTGGCACAGGTGCATTGGCGGGTATGCTTGTAGGCGCGTTGACGGTCATCGCTTGGAAACCATTAACCGGTAGTAGTCTTTATGAAATCGTACCAGGCTTTATTTTAGGCATGATTGCCATCTATGTGGTGTCGCTGTTAACGCCCGCATCTGACAAAGTCATGGCACGTTTTGATGATGCCAATAAAGCCTATAACGATGCTCGTTAATATTGAATGACAATGTGAATAGTCATTTAAATGACAAAAAGGGTGATACAGCTATCGCCCTTTTTTTGTTTTTCTTTTTCATTTTTTTATTGTCAAATGACAAACAACCAAATGACAAGCAACAAAAAAGCCAAACATCAAAATGCTTGGCTTAGCAAAATACGGGACTTTTCAAAATCCTGGGCGTTAAGTTATTTGCAAATGGTGGCGATGAAGAGACTTGAACTCTTGACCTCACGATTATGAGTCGTGCGCTCTAACCAGCTGAGCTACATCGCCATGTTTGGCAAATTTGCAGGATTTAGGCAGAATTTTGAAAGTATTTCTTGCCTGTCATGGGGTGCATATTATGCGTATTTAACCCTATGTCGTCAAGCATTTTGTCACATTTTTTTTCATTTTCTCAAAATTTAATTTTTTGCCCGTCGTGGCTGAGCATTGGCTCCGTGTCGACCTCAAAATCACTTGAAATGACAAAAACCCGTTAACGTCACTTGAATTTTTGCATATATTTACCATAATAGTATCAACGTGCCAAAATATTATATTGGTTACTGTCATACTCCCCTAATCTCTCAACCTTATGATTTATCACAACTATAAAAACCCATAAAAGGAAGCACTCTTGAGCGATACCATCAGCAGAACGGTCGATTTATCATCTCTAAAAGCCCACCAACTCAAAACCCTATTGGGCGAATACAATAACCATATTAAGTACCTTGAACATCGTCTGTCAGTCCACATTCACCAACGCAAAACCGATTTTGTGATTTCAGGTGAGCTTGATTCAGTCGCGCGTGCTGAGCGTATCTTGGTACAGCTTGCCGATGAAGCACAAAGCAACGACGTCATCTCGCCAGAAGATTTGCACCTGCTCGTGCAAACGAGTTTTAGCCGTGAGCAAGATTTAGCGCTAGAGAATGATGCCGCTAGCGAAAATGGCAGCGAGCGCGCAGATAGCACTGAATTCACCCCGATTAGTTTGAGAACCCGTAAAGGAAAAATCATCCCACGCGGTTACAACCAACAGCAATATGTCAAAAAAATCTTACTGTCTGATGTTTCGTTTGGCGTAGGGCCTGCAGGGACGGGTAAGACTTACTTGGCGGTGGCTTGTGCGGTGGATATGCTAGAGCGCAATGAGATTGAGCGTATTTTGCTTGTGCGCCCTGCGGTAGAAGCCGGGGAAAAACTGGGCTTTTTACCGGGGGATTTGACCCAAAAAATCGACCCTTATTTACGCCCACTTTATGACGCTTTATATGAAATGCTAGGGTTTGAAAAAGTGGCAAAACTGATTGAAAAACAAGTCATTGAAGTGGCACCCCTCGCCTACATGCGCGGTCGTACCTTAAATAACTCGTTTGTGATTTTGGATGAAGCACAAAACACCACCCCTGAACAGATGAAAATGTTCTTGACTCGTTTGGGTTTTGGCTCGCGGGCGGTCATCACGGGCGATATGTCACAGGTGGACTTACCTCGCGGCACCAAGTCAGGCTTGCGGCATTCGCTAGAAATCTTGGCGGATATTGAAGAAATTCATGTGACGCGGTTTGATAGCAAAGATGTGGTACGCCATCAATTGGTTCAAAAAATCGTGCAAGCCTACGATAAATACGATGAAGCGCAAGAAGCGATTAAAGAAGCCAAAAAGCAATCGCGCCTACTTGAACAAAGCCAAGCACAGTCACAAGCCGCAAGCTCGGCTATCGGGGTAACGGATAACAACGCCCCGATTGATAAAGCTCCGATTGATAATGCACCCATTGATATAGGTATCGCGGAGTAGCTTATGTCATCAGCTTTGCCAACCCAAATTGATTTAACAGATGATTTAGCTGGCGCTTTGCCGCAAGCGCCGCTTGGTCAAGTGCCGATGAGTCAAGTGATAATTAGTTTTGCCGAAGACTTACTTGAACTGCCAACTTTTGGCGAACTTGAAGCCTTGTACCAACAAGACAAGATTGTCGCTATTTTGCAACAAGTTCTGCAGTATTTTGAAACCCATCAAGACACTACTGAGATACCTAGTCAACTGGGTGAATTTATCTTTCAAAAAACCGTTGAATTAGAAATTTATGTCACGGAGCCTGTGGAAGCTCGCGCCATCAATTTGGATGCGCGTGGCAAAGACTACGCCACCAATATTTTATCCTATGCCAGTGAGTTGCCTGAAGCTGTACTAGAATTACTGCCCGCACTGCCGCTAGGTGAACTAGTGATTTGCCATGCGGTGGTGGTCAGTCAAGCCGCTGAGCAAGGCAAGACAGTAGAGCAGCATCTGACCCATTTGCTGGTGCATGGGATGCTGCATTTGCTGGGTTTTGACCATGAACTTGGGCAAGCTGAGCAAGATGAAATGGAAGCGATTGAAATCGCTGTCCTTGATAAGTTATCCGTTGCCAACCCTTATGAGTAAAATTTCAATTGAGTAAATCTATCACCAAATCAGGTATTGGCATCATCTACGCGGGCGGCACTTTTGGCAGTTATGGCAAACCGCTTGCTAGCTTAGATGCTGATATTTTTTTACCTGTGTTATCACAGATTTTACAGACCCATTTTGCCACCTACCCAAACCATGCACACGACCCTGTGGATTGGCGGATATTGGATAATGATGTCATTAAAGACAGTAGCCAGTTAACGCCTGCCGATTTTGCGCATTTTTATCAATTGATACTACAAGCCATTGCGCAAGGGCTTCGCCAATTTGTGGTGCTAACAGGCACGGATACGCTCAGCTACCTGGCGGCTTTTTTGGCAGAGTGTTTTGCTGGTAGTCATATCAGTATTGTGGTGACAGGGGCGATGAGACCTTTGCTTGATAGCAATGTGTTAACCGATTACCTTATCGACGCGCAGAGCGATGCCACACAGAATTTATTTGATGCTTGCAAACTAGCCCGTCATGGTGAGCCTGGGGTGCGGGTGTGTTTTTCTGGTGAAGATTGGCCTGCGCAAACGGTGCAAAAAATTCATAGCCATGATTTAATGGCGTTTGTGGGGCACCACCGTGCTGGTTATCCCGCCAATAGCTATACCGCAAAAATCACTCAGGCTCAGCATCAACTTTGGCTAGAAGATCGGTTGAGTCAATTGCCGCAAGTCTTTGACAGCTTGTCCCATGCCAATATTGCCACACTCTATTTGACGCCCGTAGATACGCATTTGCTCGCTGCTCGCTTGGATAATTTATTGTCTGAAAAACCTGATGCCATCATTATTTTGGCATTTGGTGCAGGCAATGTGCCGTATGCCGAATCCATCAAAAACCAATTATTACAGGCGAAAAAACAAGGCTGTCTGGTTGCAGTGACGACCCAATGCGCGTATGGCGGCGTCAGCCAAGCGTATGAAGCGGGGGCATGGCTGGCTCAGTGTGAGGTTTTGATGACGGGACGGTTGACCTTAGCTGCGATATTTGCGCGTCTGCTTTGGTTGATTGGCAGTTATGACACCCCTGCTCGCCGCCGTCAGCGCTGGGCGCATTGTCTAAAAGATACCCACACCGTCGCCTAATAACTGATTAGTTGTTATACTAGGCTTTTTTATCGTAGGTTTTGGCAAAATTGGCTTTTTTATGACTGTAAATACTTATGCGATCAGCATCGAATTTATTGGTACTCGCTATCGCGGCTGGCAACGCCAACAAGAAGTTGATAGTATTCAGCAGCATGTTGAAGCAGCGTTATCAAAGATAGCCAATGAACCCATAGAAGTTATTGCTGCAGGTCGTACTGATGCCGGCGTCCATGCGTCAAATATGATTGCCCATTTTCAAACCACTGCCACGCGTCAGCCTTATAATTGGCTGCGTGCCGCAAACTCTCTACTACCTGATGATATCGCGGTGCGCTGGATACAAGTGATGCCTGCTGAGTTTCATGCGCGCTTTTCTGCCATTGCTCGACGCTACCGCTATATTACCCTCAACCACCCCTTTCGACCTGCGATACTCAATCAGCAAATTACTCATGAATACGCCCCGCTTAATGTCCAACTGATGCAGCAGGCAGCGACCTACCTTGAAGGCACCCATGATTTTACCAGTTTTCGTGCCGCTTCCTGTCAATCTAACCAGCCTGTGCGCCATGTCCATTTTGCCAAATTGATTCAGCATGGTGAGCTATTGGTACTGGATATCCAAGCCGATGGTTTTTTGCATCACATGGTGCGAAATATTATGGGTACGTTATTTGAAATTGGGCGCAGTGAAAAGCCAGTCGCATGGATTGAGACATTGCTACTTAGCAAAAATCGGTCACTTGCGGCAGCGACGGCTTCTGCCGATGGGCTGTACTTTATCAACGCGCTATATCCACCCCAATTTCAATCACTGTTACCGGCAACAAGGCTATCCCCTATTTGGCTAAATTTGCCTGAATAAGGGCGCGATGTGCGCAAATCTTCTAGCTGTTTTTTTCAATTTAGTGATTTAGGGCTTAAAAGTTGCGATAACACACGCATCAGCGTATAATCTGCATTTATACATTTGACTCATAGATATAGGTATTATGGCAAAAAAAGACGATGTAATTGAATTTGAAGGCGAAGTGGTCGATACTTTACCTAACACATTATTTAAAGTGCGTTTAGAAAATGGGCATGAAATTATTGCGCATATTTCTGGAAAAATGCGTAAAAACTATATTCGTATCTTAACAGGCGATAAAGTTAAAGTTGAAATGACACCTTACGACTTATCGAAAGGACGTATTACTTACCGCGGTCGATAGTTGTTTAGCTAGATATAGTCAGTAAAAAGAGGGTGTTAACTCATTGAGTTAACACCCTCTTTTTTTCGTGACTGCTCAGGTCAATAAATTCTTACAAAAATGTGATTCTACGGTTGTCAATTGTTAAAATTTTGATTATTCTTTACCTAACCAAAGGAAGGTATTACGTCAATTCTAATTTACTGATAAGTTTTTGTTAAATTAGCTGTTAGACGTAATGATTAAAATCAAACAGGGAGCTTCACATGTCATTTAAAATTTCTTCTCTTGCGCTAGCTGTTGCTACGCTTTCTACTGTTTCTATCGCAAACGCCGCAGGTCTAGACCGCTCTACCCAACCAAGCTGGGCTTTTACTGAGGAAGGTACTTTTGCCTATGTTGAGCACGTTACCATCGATCCAACAGTCGAGGGTAAAGATAACGCAAAGGTTGCGACAACTGACGCAAACTTTACCGCTGGTCGCAATGTCCCTGATATGGCCGATGATTACCAGTTTTTAAACTTCGGCGCAAAAGCCGATGTTAATGATACCATCAGCGTAGGGGCATTTTTTGATCAGCCTTGGGGCGCCGATGGTGAGTTTTCTGGCGATAACAACTTTGTTGGTGCACCAACTTCTATAGTGAATGGTATCTATGCTCAGGCCGCAGCGGGATTGCAAAATGCAGGTATTGCACTCCCTGTTACCAATGCCACAGAACTACAAACCGCTATCTCAACCATCCAAAATCAAGTTACTGCGGGGCAAGCGCAATTAGAGGCAGCAAATACTCAATTAGCGAGAGCTCAAGCCGCTTTGGCTGCTAACCCTGCATTAGCACCTGTTTTAACACCACAAATTACTGCACTTCAACAAGGGATTGCTGCAGGTACTACCCAAGTTGCGGCTGGTAACCAAGCAGTTAAGACTTTATCTACCGCACAAGCAGCTTCACAAAATTTATCTAAAGTCACAGGTGCCACCAACGCTTCTATCAGCAGCCAAAATATCACAGGACTGTTGGGGGTAAAACTGGGTGAAAAGAAAAATATTCAAATCTATGGTGGTCCTACGATTCAGCGTTTAGAAGGTGATGTCCACTTACGTGGTAACGCTTATAAAACTGCCTCTGGGTATGATGCAAATATTACGCGTGATACGGCTTATGGCTGGATGGCTGGGATTGCTTATTTAAAACCTGAAATTGCCCTCAAAGCCGCGTTAACTTATCGCTCTGAAATCGACCACGACGTCAATATGACGGAAAATCTTCCTGCACTTGGTGCAGCGGGTGTCGGCACCAATGAAATTACTATCACCACGCCAAAATCTGTTAACTTAGATTTCCAAACAGGTATCAATCCAACAACCCTTTTAACCGCAAAAGCACGTTGGGTACCTTGGAGCGATTTTGCGATTAAACCAAAAATCTATGGTAGCGCAAGCGGTTTAAATTTAGTTTCTTATGACGATGACGCTTGGACTGCTGAAGTCGGTCTAGGTAAGAAACTATCACCACAATTAGCTATTTCGGGCGCTGTGGGTTATGACTCAGGCGCAGGCAATCCCATCACTTCTCTAGGACCTGTGGAGGGTAACTGGAATGTGGGCTTGGGGGCAAAATACAATTTGACACCTGAATGGGCTATCTCAGGCGGCGTTAAATACTTAATGTTTGGTGATGCCAAAGCAAAAATACCCGATGGTAGCATTGTTGGCGATTTCCAAGACAATGATGGCTGGGTATATGGTCTACGTTTATCTTACCAAAAGAAATAAGCTAACTTTCAATAACATGAAAGCCAATCTGTTCATCAGGTTGGCTTTTTTATGTATCTAGTTAATCAATGTTGATACAGTAAGCCCTTAATGATTATCACATAGATACTGCTTCAACCATATATTGTAGGGTTTAATTTGCAAGATTGGTCAGTGCTATCGTGAGATTACCAATGCTTGGTACCGTGACGCCATTGGTTTTTTTTGGGTAAAGTTTGGCTTTTTGCACTTGTTGGCAAATAAATTTATCCACCGCTTGATCACCCGATGTTTGCGTAATCCTGCATTTTTCCACGTCACCTTTGGCATTGACATTAAGTTTTACTTGTAGGCTGGATAGCTGTTTTAGTGTCACAATACGGGATAAATTGGGTGGTAACTGCGTGTTAGGTCTTTTCTGCCAACTTGCATCCGCATTGCCAAAGGTGATGGGTGTTGCTGGTTTTGGTGACGAATTAACAGCTGGGACAGCGGGGATAGCTGAAATAACTGGGCTAACGGGCTGATTTGGCGTTTTTTGTATTTGAGGACGCATCGAGTCTTTAGATGATTTAGCAGATGATTTAGCACGCTCATCGTGAGTTATAGGTTTTAAAGCATTATCGGCATTGGTATGGCTTTGGTTGGTAGTAGCTGAGTTGGGTTGAGCAAGAGATTGGCTAGTGTTTGAATTTGTGTTGCGTTCTATTTGCGCCGCTTGCTGTTGCTCATAGTGGGCGTTATTTTCACGCACGTTCAGTAATGGCTGGCTAGGAATATCTTGTGGTTTTTTTGGGGGTTGAGTTTGGCTTCGACTTTGACTTGCTGTAGATAACGGAGTTTTAAGTTGACTGGCTTTTTGTTGGCTAGTCGAATTATCTATCGTTGGTCTGAGTTCGATTGGCTTGTGGTTATTATCTTTTGCTGGGTGATTCACCAGTTTAGCGGGTACAGGGTTCGGTGTTGATAACGGTTTTTTCTTAATATCAGCCGCTTGTGTGTTATCGCTAGGATAAGCTTGTTTGGCAGGGTCTGCATGATGGACAACCACAGGCGGTTGTGAATGGTATGTCTGTGAGGGTTGTTGAGGCTTCATTTGAATAAAGCTAATTTCGAGCGGCTGTGTGGTTTGCGGTTCGATTTTTAATGGAGTTTGGTACTGAAAAAATAGATACAGCAGCAGCCCATGCAGCGCGGTAACGATGCCAACTACCACTACCCTAATATATAGTTTTGACGATTTGTTATTGGATGATGATGTAGATAGCATAACAGGGAAATCGCTTGATGCACGCTTGAATGATGGGAGATGACATTGCCATCTTAATATAATTGTGCCATAAATCAAATAGTTAGTTTGCTATTTGATTTTGGGTCTATCACCGATTAATGAGTTTTTAGCGTTATTTTTTTAATTTGCTGCTACGGCTATTACCTTGACAACGCTTTGAGCAATAAATGACATTCACCCAATCTTTTTCCCATTTTTTTCGCCATGTAAATGGACGCTGACACACTGGGCAGATTTTGCTCGGTAAATCAGATTTTTTAACGGTTTTATTAGAATTTTTCATTATCCCTTTCTATAGATTTACTTAATCGCTGGCTATTTAAGGCGCGTACATCTATAACCTATTATTCATTATCTAGTTTAGTTGACTTTTTATGTGGGTCATTGCCCATGTTTGCAACGGCATGAGTGGTATTTTACCGTTACCATAACACAATAAACCTGAAAAAATGTCTTGGGAAGCCAAGCCTTTGTTGACATAATACCCTAACGATAAATTGTTGTATTGGGGTAAAGATAATGAGCAGCACAATGAACTTGATGTGGTTTCGCCAAGATTTGCGCACCTTTGACAATACCGCTTTTGCGGCTTGCTGTGAGCATGCACGGCAAAACCATGCTGGTGTCATAGCCGTGGTTTATTTGACACCCAAGCAATGGCAATCACACCGCAAATCGCTGTGGCAAATTGACTTGATACTGCGGCAAATCCGCGCACTGGAGCAGAGTTTATCTCAGTTGAATATTGGTATCATCATCAGAGTGGTGGATGATTTTGCCTTGCAGGCGACGGATGTACTTGAGCTTTGCCAGCAGCTTGCTATAAGCCATTTATTTGCCAATCTGGAGTACCCGGTTAATGAAGTTGCCCGCGATCAGTATATCGCCCAGCAGGCGCAGTCGTTGGGCATAGTTACCCAATGGTTTGATGATAGTCAAGTGGTTGCCCCTCAGCGTATCGTCACGGACAAAGGTATGCCGTACAAAGTCTTTACCCCTTTTTACAAGCGTTGGCTTGCAATGATTGAAACCGCGGGTTTAACCCTATCGCCCACCCCTGCTGCCATGGCTATAAATACCATACAACTCGCCAAAGACAGCCGCAATACCAATACCAATGACCATATAACGATTGATGCATTTTATCGCACTTATCTTACTCGCACCGTTGCGCTTGATAAACAACTCAATCACGTGAGTAAGTTAGCACAATTGTTATACCCTGCCGGTGAAGCGGCTGCCCAATCACGACTGGATGATTTTTTAAAAAAACATATCGCTGATTACAATACCGCCAGAGACGTGCCCGCTTTGAATAATCACTTGGGTGCGACCAGTCGTTTATCACCCTATTTGGCAATCGGTATGCTATCGCCCAGATTATGCTATCTCAAAGCCAAACAAAAGCTGAACAGTCAACAAGGACTGGGAAGCGAAAAAGACATCATGCGCTGGATTAGCGAGCTGGCTTGGCGCGATTTTTATTATGACGTTATGGTTAACCGTCCAGATATCGTTAAAGGCAAGGCGTTTTTGACCCCACTCGATGAATCTGTGGCTTGGCGTTATGACCTAGCCGACTTTGAAAGCTGGTATCAAGGTAAGACCGGTGTGCCGCTGGTGGATGCAGCGATGCGCTGTCTCAACAGCACAGGTTTTATGAACAATCGGCTGCGTATGGTGGTGGCGATGTATCTGAGCAAAAACCTATTAATCGATTGGCGTTGGGGTGAGGCGTATTTTATGCAGCATTTGGTAGATGGTGATTTTGCCAGTAATAATGGCGGATGGCAATGGTCAGCTTCCGTTGGTACCGATGCCCAGCCTTATTTTCGGGTGATGAATCCATTTAATCAGGCGGCAACGCATGACCCTGACGCCAGCTATATCCAACACTGGGTGCCCGAGCTTGGAACAGTGCCAGCTAACATCATCAACGATGAGCAAAAACTGCAAACCTACCTAACACAACATCCTCACATCGCCTATCCAAAGCTTGCCACACCAACAAAAGTCTCACGGGCGATGGCGATTGAGGCGTTTAAAAACCCAATATCATAAGATAGCTCAATAATCAGCTTTCTGTGTATGAGCGTCAGTTGATACGGTTAATGAGCAAAACGGATATGCCCAGTTGCCGAGCAGTTGATTGAAAAAGTTGCTATTGCCAAGTGTGTCGCAATGATGAAATGGACTACCAAGACAGCTTATTGATTGCTGACTATTTATTGAATGGCTGACAAATTACGACTTGGTTGATATTGCCTGACTGATAAAATCCGCTAATTGTGTACCCCACAGTGCGTAAGTTATGGCCCTGGGGTGAAAGCCATCTTTTGCAAATAAGTTTTTACTATCGTCCTGCTCAGCAAAACTCACTGCTAAATAATGGATTTGGGTATCTAATTGGTTATTGGTGTTTTGATAGTTTAAAATCAGCTGATAAAGCCGCTTGTCCAATAATGACGCTTTTTTGCCTATCAATTGATTCAGCGGGCTTGGCAAGGCAGGCATTTTTTGCATGGGTGGCAATCCAATCTTTATGCAAGGAAAAACCTAAAATGAATAAAATTCATCATTTTTAAATTTTAATTCGTTTTTATTCATCTTCATTTTAGCGTATAACTGTCTTTGTACTTTTAGCAGTGACGATTTTTAGTAATCGTAGGGTGCTAAAAGAAATTTTTTTTGCGCGACTGTTACGGAGATTATAGACATGACTTTACCGATTGATTGTCATATCAAAACCATTGTATTTGATGAAAACTACCAACCTGCCAAAGATACTAGGCTGACTACCAACTTTGCCAATCTGGCACGGGGTGAACACCGCCAGCAAAACTTACGCAATACCCTGCAAATGATTAACCGTCGATTTAATGACTTGGCACATTGGGACAATGTGACTGGCGACCGCTATCAGGTCGAGCTTGAGATTGTATCTGCCAATCTTGAGATAGCGGGTACGGGAGACAGCTTTCCGGCTATTGAGATTTTAAAAACCGTTATCTTTGACACCCAGACCCAGCAGCGAATCGATGGCATCGTGGGTAACAGTTTTTCTTCCTATGTGCGCGATTATGACTTTAGTGTATGGCTGTTGGCGCATAACAAAAACCAGCCATCGTTTAGCGTGCCCGAGCGGTTTGGGGATTTGCATGGTAAGTTGTTTGATTATGTGCTGAACTCGCCTGCCTATCGTGAGCAATTTAACAAACCCCCGGTGATTTGTCTGAGTGTATCGACCACCAAGACTTATACCCAAACTGCCAATTGTCATCCGATTTTGGGCACTGAATATGTACAAGACGCGTATTCGCTGACAGATGAGTACTTTAGCAAAATGGGGTTATCGGTGCGTTATTTTATGCCGCCAAAATCAGTGGCACCTTTTGCGTTTTATTTTAAAGGTGATTTGCTCAATGACTACACCAACCTTGAGCTTATCAGCGCGATTAGCACGATGGAAACGTTCCAAAAAATCTATCGTCCTGAGATTTATAACGCCAATAGCGTGGCAGGTCAAAGTTATCAGCCCAGTTTAAATCATGAGGATTATTCACTGACCAAAATCGAGTATGACCGTGAAGAACGTAGCCAGCTAGCGATTCAACAAGGTCAATACACAGAAACCCACTTTATCAAACCCTACCAAACCTTATTACAAAACTGGTTAAATTCCCAAGTAGCTTAACCCAAGTAGCTTAACCCAAGTAGCTTAACCCAAGTAGCTTAATAAGTCGCTTAAGCAGTTTTGCTAACACCAAACAATTAAAGAGAAAACAATGACTACACTTTTTCCAACATCAACGGCAGGTAGCCTGCCTAAACCAAGCTGGCTTGCTGAACCTGAACAACTTTGGTCGCCCTGGAAGCTGACAGACAGCGCGCTTGTCCAAGGCAAACAAGACGCGTTATTGGTATCATTGCAGCAGCAACTAGCGGCAGGCATTGATATTGTGAGTGATGGCGAGCAAACCCGCCAACATTTTGTCACCACCTTTATTGAGCATCTAGATGGGGTTGATTTTGCCAATCGCGCTACGGTAAAAATTCGCAATCGCTATGAAGCCAGTGTGCCGACTGTGGTGGGTGCGGTGTCGCGCCCGCAATCGGTATTTGCTGAGGACGCCAAGTTTTTACGTCAGCACACAGACAAACCTATCAAATGGGCGCTACCTGGACCCATGACCATGATTGATACCTTAAGTGACCAATACTACGGCAGCCGCGAAAAGCTGGCTTGGGAATTTGCCACCCTACTCAACCAAGAAGCCAAAGAACTCGAGGCGGCAGGGGTTGATATTATTCAATTTGATGAGCCTGCCTTTAATGTATTTTTTGATGAAGTTAATGATTGGGGTATTGCGGCACTCGAACGTGCTATCGAAGGGTTGAAATGTGACACTGCCGTCCATATCTGTTATGGTTATGGTATCAAAGCCAATACCGATTGGAAACAAACCTTGGGCAGTGAATGGCGACAATATGAAGCCATCTTCCCCAAACTACAGCAATCGGCGATTGATATGGTGTCGCTAGAATGTCAAAATTCGCGCGTACCGATGGAACTTATCGAATTGATTCGTGGCAAAAAAGTGATGGTGGGCGCGATTGATGTGGCGACGCATCAGATAGAAACGCCTGAGGAAGTGGCAGCAACGCTGCATAAAGCCTTGCAGTTTGTGGATGCTGAAAATTTGTACCCTTGTACCAATTGCGGGATGGCGCCGCTACCCCGTCATGTGGCACAAGGCAAGCTGTCTGCCTTAGCACAAGGTGCCAAGCTCGTCCGAAATGACTATTTAGCCACGCATCAATTGGACGACCTAATAATTTAAAAAGTACTTTGGAAAAAATAATGGTTGACGTTACTGATTTTAGAAATGCCATGTCGATGTTATCGGCTGCGGTCAATGTGGTCACTACCGATGGCCCTGCGGGTCGTCATGGCTTTACTGCATCGGCGGTGTGCAGTGTAACCGATACCCCACCGACCTTGCTCGTATGCATGAATACCGCCTCACGCTCGTATGAATATTTCGTGCAAAACAAGGTATTGGCAGTGAATGTGCTTGCCGATCATCATGCACCATTATCTGCGGTTTTTGCATCAAAACTCGAAGCGCAAGCGCGCTTTGAGCATGGCACATGGCATACCTTGATGACCCAATCACCGATTTTGGACAATGCCTTGGCGAGCTTTGATTGCCAAATCGAGCAAATCCAAGAAGTCGGCACACACGGGATTTTTATTTGTCGTATCGAAGCCATACAACAAGGCAAAGACCAGACAGGCTTAGTGTATTTTAACCGTGAATACCATGCCGTCAATAAAATTAAAGTTGATACGCCCAGCCAACCATAATGCCAAGCACCGAGTCAGATTTTGTACAATCCAAGCGAATTAATGCTAAAGTAGTCACTCTTATCAATAGTTACAGAATTTAGGATGGGTAATGGCGATTATCAAGTCTTTGTTGGACACGGATTTATACAAATTTACCATGCTACAAGTGGTACTACACAAGTTTCCACAGACGCATAGCGTATATGCGTTTCGCTGTCGCAACCTTGAAGACACCGCCTATCCCCTATCAACGCTACTCGATGAAGTCAATAGCGAGCTCGATGCGCTTTGTGAACTACGTTTTACAGCCGATGAGCTGCAATACCTTCGTGGTCTGCGCTTTATCAAAAGTGATTTTGTTGATTATCTTGAATTATTTCAACTCAAACGGCGTTTTATCAAAGCGACCCTTGATGCTGAAGGTCGGTTAGACATTCGCATTGAAGGCCCGATGATTCAGGCAATGATGTTTGAAATCTTTGTGTTGGCGATTGTTAATGAACTGTATTTTAGTCACCTTGACCAGCAATCGGCTTGGCAAGTCGGTGAACAACGGCTTAACGATAAACTGCTACTGCTACAAGACTATCGTCGCCAAATGGCGGCTTATGACGTCCCGTTTTTGGTATCAGATTTTGGTACGCGTCGACGTTATAGTGTTGCTTGGCAAGAACAGGTGATTGAGCGGTTGATGGCTGTGCCGGAAATATTTCGCGGTACGAGCAATGTGTATTTTGCCAAACAGTTCGATATCACCCCAATTGGCACAATGGCTCATGAATTTCTGCAAGCCTTTCAGGCGCTCGATGTGCGCTTGCGTAATTTCCAAAAAGCGGCACTCGAAGCTTGGGTTCAAGAATATCGAGGAGACTTAGGTATTGCATTGACAGACGTGGTCGGAATGGATGCCTTTTTGCGCGATTTTGACTTGTATTTTGCTAAGCTATTTGATGGGCTGCGTCATGACAGTGGCGACCCGTATGAATGGGGCGAAAAAGCCTACGCGCACTACCAACAACTCAAAATCAACCCAAAAACCAAAATGTTAAATTTTAGCGATGGGTTGACGTTGCAGAAGGCGTGGGCGCTGTACTTGCATTTTAACGACCGTTTTCAACTTGGGTTTGGTATCGGGACTCACCTGACCAATGATATGGGGCAAACACCGCTCAACATCGTCCTTAAACTGGTTGAATGTAACGGGCAATCGGTTGCCAAAATATCCGACAGCCCGGGCAAAACCATGACTGACAATGATACCTTTTTGGCATATCTACGCCAAGTATTTGATATCGCTCAGTAAAAATCCTAAACGCTAATTGCAAAAACCAATAAGCTAAATCACCACATTCAATCTCACGCCCAATCATGGCAATATATGCCATGAATTTGGACGATTGAACTATTATTGCACATCAATACACCAATACTTGGTAGTCACATAGTCTTCAATCCCATATTTTGAGCCTTCACGCCCAAAGCCTGATTGCTTCACACCCCCAAACGGTGCGACCTCCGTGGATAACAGCCCGGTGTTTTGGGCGACCATACCGTATTCGAGTCCTTCACACACTTTCCACGAGCGCGCAACGCTTTGGGTATAAAAATATGCTGCCAGTCCATAGATAGTATTAATGGCATGGGCAATCACTTCGTCATCACTATCAAAAATAAATACCGGGGCGACGGGACCAAAAATCTCTTGGCTAGCGATGTCCATGTCATCGGTAATACCCGTGATAATGGTTGGCTCAAAACTTAACGCCGATGCTGCATGTTTTTTACCCCCAGTTACAATTGTCGCGCCTTTGTTGACCGCATCTGCAAGTAACTGCTCGACTTTGTCTAGTGCACCTTGGTTGATGAGCGGACCGATATTTACGCCCTCTGTCATACCGTTACCGACCTTTAAGGCTTCGACTTTTTGTTTGAAGATGGCTAAAAATTTGTCTTTGATACTTGATTGCACATAGACACGGTTTGCACAGACACAGGTTTGTCCAGCATTACGGTATTTGGAAGCGATAAGCCCACTTGCCGCTTTTTCTAAGTCGGCATCATCAAAGACGATAAATGGGGCATTGC
>ERZ500983.28-NODE-28-length-46000-cov-4.832887_pt1 | contig 46000 bp, 43 predicted proteins | sample MGYA00248866_ERZ500983 | MGnify/ENA primary metagenome ERZ500983 (study PRJEB25958, sample SAMN03398542) | human skin metagenome | study: EMG produced TPA metagenomics assembly of the Human Skin Microbiome Metagenome (human skin metagenome) data set. | reverse complement strand
TTCTAGCAACAGCAGGCAAATAGCAGCCAAAGCAAACACCCATCATTGCATTTACCGCTGTCTTTGTTGCCGCAGCTCGTCAATGACAGCAGTGTTTCACTGATGAAAGCGGTGATGGGTCAATACCCACATTTAGCGAGTATGAATACGCTTACAACATCCTTCTCACAGCAGACAGTGCAAAATCTCTGCGCACATCAAGCCAACGATGCCCCCAGCACACAGTCTGACGCCACCTATAACCAAGCGCTACTCAATATCGAAACCAAACTGTATCTGATGGGACAAATGTACCATATTATGCTTTGTGTGTTTTTGCTATGCCAATGCAAATCACGCAAATCACTCAACCCACAAATCACCTTGCAAGACTTGGCTGATGCTATCAATCAATACATCGAGGCGCATCGCACCCAATTGCATTTTTTGACCCGGCATGACGATTTATATATCGAGCCGACACATGTTGCACTCGCTGCCCTTGCCATGGATTGGCAAGTGGGTAAGCAAACAGCCATCAGCAAACGTACTATTACCATTAGCTCGCAAAACCCCATAACAGGCGGCTAATATTATTTTTTAACTTGTTCTTTTTTGGAGTCGCGTATGTCGCAATTATCTCAAGCCCAAGCATCTCAAACCCCATCCTCTCAAACCCAAGCCGCTCACGCACCGCAGTTTATTCCCCAGCATTTTATTGAGGTGGCACTCAAAAACAATGTATTAAAATTTGGCGAATTTACCCTAAAATCAGGTCGTATAAGCCCGTATTTTTTTAACGCAGGTTTGTTATCAACAGGTGAGCTATTGTCGGTGTTGGCAAATGGGTATGCTGATGCGCTTGCCAAGCAGCTACAATCTAGCGACAGTAAGGATTTGGTAATTTTTGGGGCAGCATACAAGGGTATTCCGTTTGTGGCGGCGACCGCGCAAGCACTGTGGAACAATCACCAAATCAATGCCGATTGGGGCTACAACCGCAAAGAAGCCAAAGACCACGGGGAAGGCGGTATGCTGGTTGGCGCCGATCTCAAAGGCAAATCGGTTTGGGTGATTGATGATGTGATGACCGCAGGTACGGCGATGCGCGAAGTCGTTGCGCTATTAGAAAAATCAGAGGCCAAAGTCGCGGGGATTATCGTTGCGCTGGATCGTAAAGAAAAAGGTCAAAGCGAACAATCTGCCATTCAAGAATTGGCGCAAAGCCTCAATGTACCGGTACTTGCCTTGGTCACGATGGATGACATTACCGAGTATGTCGCCAAAAATGGCACGCAGGAGGAACTTGCCAAAATGCAAGCCTACCGCGAGCAATACGGCGTTCAATAAGCGGTTGCCATTATCGTGGGTCATGATGATTTCACAAGATAGTTTTTTACATCATGTTATATAAAATCCATCACCCAACCCCGCTAGCGATAGATTGTTTTTAAATTAACCATTGAAGAGGACGGCTATGTTGACAAAAGCCTTGCCCACCACACTAACAACGGCGCATCTTTTACGTGTTGGCACAGGACTCACCTTATCGGCAATATTATTTGCGCTTGCAGGTTGTAGTAGTATCAATGAAATGATGGCGGAGGGTAGCAAACCGCCTGCGATTGTCAATGTGGCAACTGACCAACAGCCGTTTTATGATGCTTTAAATAGCCTTATCTTGCCGCCAAAATCACCGCAAGCTGCGCCACAAGGCATTGCCGATGGTCCTTATAATGGCGTGATGCCAGAAGGCGAGCAATTTACCACCTTTGTGAAAAATGGTTATTTTGATGAATTTTTGGTGGTCTACTACCCAAACTTTGTGACCCAGCTTCGCACCGATTTGGTTAACGGTTTATATGATGGTTGGGTGACGTATCGATTGTCCGATAGCCGTATCAAACAAAAAGTATTGTTCCGTCAGGGTGTGGTACAAGAAGCGATTGTTTATAGCCAAGCGGGAAATCCTGAATACCATTTTTGGTTTACCAATGAACAACCGACCAGCGGTATGCGCTACGATAGTAATGGCAATGCGGTCGAATCGATGTTTTAATAGCAAAATGAACAATTGATAAAAATTGAACAAGCATACTAACAAGGATCATAATGAAACCATTGAATTTTCTGATCGTCATGGACGATATCCACACCATTAACTACAAAAAAGACACCACGCTCGCGATGCTGTGGGCGATTGCAGATCGTGGTCACACGGCGCATTATTGCCAAATTCACGATTTGTGGCTCGATAATGGCGCATTGCAAATTGATAGCCAATCGCTCAAAACGTTGAAAGACCCTGCACGTTTTTATGAACTGGGGGAAAAGACCACGCAGCCTGCTAGTGAATTTGACGTCATCTTGATGCGTAAAGACCCCCCGTTTGACATGCAGTTTTTGTATAGCCTGTACTTGCTAGAATACGCTCAGCGAGCAGGTGTATTGGTAGTCAATAACCCAGAAAGCGTACGTGACTGTAACGAAAAACTGTTTGCGACACAATTCCCTGAGCTGATGACACCGACGATTGTGACCAACAAACAAACCCATATCCGTGATTTTATCAAAACCCATCAAGATGTCATCGTTAAACCGCTTGATGGTATGGGGGGAATGGGTATTTTTCGACTGACCGCCGATAGCCCTAATATTGGCTCAACCCTTGAGATGCTAACCCAGCTTGAAAGCTTGCCTGTGATGGCGCAAAAATACTTGCCCGAAATCAAGGACGGCGATAAACGCATTTTAATTGTCGGTGGTAAGCCCGTGGATTATTGCTTGGCGCGTATTCCAAGCCAAGGCGAAACGCGCGGTAATCTAGCCGCAGGTGGTCGTGGTGTCGCCATGCCATTGTCAGCGCAAGAGCGCCAAGTTGCTGAGCAAGTGGCGCCTGTGCTAATGCAAAAAGGCTTGTACTTTGTGGGCTTGGATGTGATTGGTGGCAAAGTAACAGAGATTAACGTGACTAGCCCCACCTGCGTGCGTGAGATTGACGACCAATGCGGCACGCATATCGCAGAGGATTTTATTGCGTTTATTGAATCGCATATTGAAACGCAAATTCACTAGCTGTCATTGTCAAAGCAAAATAAAAAACCCAGTCATTGACTGGGTTTTTTATATCATCGCTTGGCAGGGTATTAAGCTTTAAACGCCAAATAACCCACCGCAGCACTGTAGCCATCTTTGAAGTTTTGGTTAATGAGCGGGCGAACTGCTGTCTCAACGGCGGGGACAAATGTCATATCACCTGGGTGTTGGAAGTTTGACATGATATAAGTATAGCCATTGACTTCATCAACCGCGTGTAGACCTGTTGACTCAGCCCCTGCTGGTGTTGACAAGATACGCGCTAATTTTTTGGTATCAACATTGTATGCCCAAAGATAGTTGTTAACATGATAACCAGAGTCTTCACCGATAAATAAGGTACGCATTTTTTCAGAGAATTTTAGGTTGTCCGGGCAAGAGATTTTATCAATGTGTGACGTGTTGCCGAGCGCATCTTTGACAATGTCTTCCCCTGCTAAGCCTTCAGGTACATACATACGGGTAGAGACCCACTCAGAGTTAATCGCTTTACCATTGTTATCAACCTGACCGCCTTTAAGCTCATGGGCATACACTGCGCCTGATTTTAGCTGAGCCACTTTGACATCGTACTCGTCCGTGGTCATGGATTTTTCAATGCGCGACATGGCAGAGTAGGCGATTTTATCTTTGATATTGACCGTGGTGCCTTCCATTTTGGTAAACGCCATTGATGCACCTTGCAGTGCTGCGTAGCGGTGAGTCTCTAAAAATGCAGCTGCTTGGGTGAGTTTGTCTGCCGGTAATTTGCTATTTGGCGCAAGTTTTACCCAGTTATTTGCCCCGTCATAGCCGATTTTTTTGTAAGAGGTATCATTGGGGTCAGTGTATTTGACATCCATGATATCGGTTGGTACTACCGTATTGGCTAAGGCTTCGATTTCAGCGCTGGTCGCATGTCCCAGATGAATCCATTTGATGCTAAAATCACTGGCAGCCGCAGGGCCACCTTTGGCTGACGTTTGGCTGATTTTGGCAACATAGAGGTTACCTGCAGACAGGTCAGCTGCTTTATCGGCAACAAACATGAATAAACCACTGTTAGTAAAGTCATCACCCATCAACGCAGTACGTTGGTCAGGCATCACTTGAATCAGTTCGTGAGAGATACGACCTAGATTGAAATGTTTTTTGGCGATACCAGACCCATCCGCATTGACTACGATTTCTGGTAAATGACCATAATGGTATGGGTTTGCTTTGGTTTCATCACCGTATAAGTTTTTACTAAATGCTTTAAATTGGGCGCTGCTTTTAGCCATGAAAGCGTCTGGTTCATACTCTTCTGATGACAAATGCGTATTCCACGGTGAGAGGGATGCACCACAAGTAATCCATAACCCATACACTTTTGACATATCCACGTTGTGGTATTTGACGACTTTGAGTTCACCTGTTTGTGGGTTTTGGTCAAGTGTCACTACCGCAATGGGTGAAGGTAGTGTACCGTAAGTATTGCTGCCGGCTTGGTCTTTACTTGTATATTCAAATTGCACCACCGCAAATACGGTATTACCTGTTACCCCTGCCACGCGCGCGCCTTTAACTGTCAATAATGAAGAGCCATCTGGGCAATCAGAGAAAAACTGGCGCGTAGAGGCTAGCACTGAGCTATCCATGATAGGCTTGTTATAGATATCAAAATAGCCGCCTGCAATGATGTCATTACCCTTTAAGTCTTTTAATTTATCGCCTGTTTTAAAAAACGGTTGATACTGTAGCTTATAGTCAGTCGTGGTATTGTCATCAAAGGTTGCTTTTAGCTTTGAATCGACATACACCGTTGCCATATTGGCGGGATTTGATAAATTTGGTGCAGCCATACCAACAAATTCAGTCGCTTTAATGGTTTTTTGTGTATTATTCAGTATACCTGCTGTGCTATTACTATCACTATCACTCCCACAACCTGTCAATAAGGTGGCAACAGAGCCTGTGGCAAGTGGCAACGCAGGCACCCCTGCCAAAAAACGAATGACATTACGGCGGCTAATGGTTTGGTCTAATTGATTAATTTCAGTCATGAGTGAATTCCTTGCTGATAGCAGTTAGCAGTTGGCTACGAAATAAATTTTTTTGAAATAATGCAGAAACAATTATGCTGAGTATGGTAAAGGGGATATGTGACAGTGGCTTGACTGATTCATGACAGAACTGTGACAACTAATCATCCGCTTTGAATATAAAGCGATACCATGGCTGCAAAATCTTCACGCTACTTAGCAATTCAAGTGATTTACTTTATTATTGGGTGAAATAATGCTATGATTTTGCCATTTTTATGGTGATTGTTTTTCCAAATAATCGGTCTTTTATGATGGGATAATCCCAATGAATATATCGATTGAATAAGGATTTTGTAATGAGTGAGCCAACGATGCAAAAACCGCGCGTGCTGATGATGGCAGCAGGCACGGGTGGGCATGTGTTTCCAGCGATTGCGGTGGCTCAAGCGTTACAACAATCAGGCGCCCAAGTGCATTGGCTCGGCACCCTAGTCGGTATGGAAAATGAGTTGCTACAACATTACGACTTTACCTACCATGCCATCAATATGCAGGGGTTACGCGGTAACGGTATCAAACGTTTATTTAAAGCCCCGTCAACCTTACTCAAAGCAACATTAGCGGCTATCAAAATCATCAAAACCAATAAAATCGACATCGTGGTAGGGTTTGGTGGTTATGTGACCGCACCTGGCGGATTGGCCGCCAAATTTTGTAAAATACCAATTCTCATTCATGAACAAAATGCCATCGCAGGCATGAGTAATAACTATCTATCTAAGCTTGCTAATCAAGTGTTAGAAGCCTTCCCAAATACCTTTACCGAACTACCTTCTAATAAAGTAATGACAGTTGGCAACCCCGTACGTGAAGCTATCGTACAAGTACCGCCACCAGAAGCCCGTATCGATGTCAATGATACCAGTCCTTTAAAGCTATTGGTCATTGGCGGTTCTCTGGGTGCTCAGGCACTAAATAATCATATCGCGCCCACGCTAAAAAAACTAGAAAGTATGCCAGACGCCAAGCCGTGGCAAGTGCGGCATCAATGTGGTAAAAACAACCAAGAGGCTACCCAAGCGGTATATAGCGAAGCACAACTGCAATCCACCCAGTATGAGATTTTGCCATTTGTCAAAGATATGGCAGAAGCATACAGCTGGGCAGATGTGATTGTCTGCCGTGCTGGGGCGCTGACGGTCACAGAAGTTGCCACGGTTGGATTGCCTGCGGTGTTTGTGCCGCTGCCCCATGCAGTCGATGATCACCAAACGGCCAATGCCAAAACCCTATCAGAACATGGCGCCGCGTTTTTAATGCCGCAAAAAGAATTAACGGCAGAGAGTTTAAGTGCGATTTTAGCCAAGCTCGACCGTCATCAAATTTTAGCGATGGCAGAAAAAGCACGTGAATTTGCCAAACCCAATGCCACACAGCTGGCTGCCGATGCCATTTTATCCCAGTTAAAACCCTAATTATTTTTTACAACTTATAAGTCATTTATCATTGAGCCTGTCTATGTCAAAATCAGCCAAAACTGCCACTGCCCAATCTACTGAAAAACCTGAAAAAACCAACCGTGTCACCAAAAAAATTACCAAGCGTGTGGTCGAAATTCCAGAGATGCGTCGTATTCGCCACGTGCATTTTGTCGGTATTGGTGGGGCAGGGATGTGCGGTATTGCCGAAGTTGTCCATAATCATGGCTATATGGTTAGCGGTTCAGACATCAAACAAAGCCCAGTGACCGACCGTTTGACCCAAATGGGCATTCAAGTGTTTATCGGGCATGATTCCAAAAACATCAGTGAAGCCGATGTGGTCGTGGTGTCATCAGCCATTGATCATACCAACCCAGAAATCCAAGCCGCCTTGTCAGGACGTATTCCTGTGGTACGCCGCGCCGATATGCTCGGTGAGCTGATGCGTTACCGTCATGGTATTGCAGTAGCGGGTGCGCATGGCAAAACTACCACCACTAGCCTGCTTACCATGATTTTAACCGAAGCAGGGTTAGATCCTACTTACGTGATTGGTGGTAAACTTAACGCCTCAGGCAAAAACGCGTCATTAGGTCAAAGCCGTTATTTGGTGGCGGAAGCGGATGAGTCAGATGCGTCGTTTTTATCGCTGCGTCCGATGGCAGCGATTGTCACCAATATCGACCAAGACCATATGGAAACCTATGGCGGCAGTTTTGACAAACTAAAAGCGGCGTATGTGCAGTTTTTACAAAATATGCCGTTTTATGGGTTGGCGGTATTGTGCGGTGATGACAAAGAGTTATACGGACTGATTGATAAAATCGCGCGCCCTGTGTTGACTTATGGGTTGGAAAAACATAACGATGTGCAAGCCATTGATGTGGTGGCAGATGGCACCAAAACCCATTTTACCGTACTGCGTAAAGACCGTGAGCCACTGCCGATTACTTTGAACATTCCTGGCATTCATAATGTCTATAACGCCTTAGCGGCTATCACCATCTCCACCGATGAAGGTGTCAGTGATGAAGCCATTTGTCAGGCGGTCAAAAAATTTGCCGGCGTGGGCAGACGTTTTGAAAACAATGGTAACTACCCTGTGAAAGATGGCGCAGGCGATGTGCTATTGATTGACGACTATGGTCACCACCCAACCGAAGTGGCAATGACCATCAAAGCGGCTCGCCAAAGCTATCCCGATCGCCGCTTGGTGATGATTTTCCAGCCTCACCGTTTTACCCGTACCCGTGATTGCTTCGATGATTTTGTGGACGTATTGTCACAAGTCGATGTGTTGATGCTACTCGATGTGTATAGCGCAGGTGAAGCCGTGATTGAAGGCGCGGATAGTCGCAGCCTTGCCCGTACCATCCGTACTCGCGGACAAGTTGAGCCAATTATGCTGAACATCAATGACATGGATCAAATCCGTCAGGTGCTAGGTAGTATGTTAAAAGGCAATGATTTGCTGATTACCCAAGGGGCGGGTAACGTGGGTCAACTCTGTCTAGATTTGGCAAAAAATAATTTATTTCTAGCGGATAAGTAACCGTTTGATTGAACAACCGCTTGATTGAAAAGCACGCGGTAAACGGCTATGAAACTAAGATATTGAAAAGCTGTTGTAGCTTGCCCATGCTGCCAGCAGGCGATTATTTTATAAGTGAAAAAAAATTACTAAACCATACCCATACTATTGCTAAGTCATAGCCAAGCAATAGTTTAAAAATTTGTGTGAAATAATTATAGCAATAAATTCGGTTAACAAAAGATTAGGAATCAATATGTCAGAGCTTATCGATGTCAAACAATTTGGTAAAGTGGCGGTCGTCTGTGGGGGCTGGAGTGCCGAGCGTGAGGTGTCACTGACGAGTGGTCAAGCTGTGCTTGATGCGCTACTCGCTAAAGGCGTGGATGCCCATCACTTTGACCCCAAAGAAACAGATATCTCAAAACTGCGCGACTATGACCGCGTATTTAATGTGCTGCATGGCACTTTTGGCGAAGATGGCAGCCTGCAAGGGGTGCTAGACGGTTTTAATATTCCGTATACCGGTTGTGGCGTGTTAGCCTCTGCAATTGCCATGGATAAGTTTCGCAATCGCCTAGTTTGGCAAGCGTTAGATTTACCAAACGTACCTTATGTCGTGCTTGATGACAATACCGATTTTACCGCTATCGAACAGCAGCTAGGTTTACCACTGTTTATCAAACCCGCCGCCGAAGGCAGTAGTGTCGGCGTCTTTAAAATTAAAGAAGCGGGCGAGCTTGCCAAGACTTACCCACAGCTCAAACAATACCACGGCGCTATTTTGGCAGAAAAAGCCATCACAGGCGGTGAGTATGCTTGCTCAATCCTCGGTGATGAGGTGTTGCCCAGTATTCGCATCATCCCAACCACTGAGTTTTATGACTACGAAGCCAAATACAATCGTGATGATACCGTCTACCAATGCCCATCAGATTTGAGCGAGGCGCAAGAACAAACCATGCAACAAATCGCCAGAAAAGCGTTTGCCGCCATTGGGGGCAAAGGTTGGTCACGCGTGGATTTTTTACGAGATGACGAAGGCACGCTATATCTACTTGAACTCAATACGGTGCCAGGTATGACCAGTCATAGTCTGGTGCCGATGGCAGCAAAAGCGCGTGGCATGGATTTTGCGACGCTATGCGTACGTATTTTAGAACAAACGTTGAGCGAATAAGTCGTTTTCGTTTATATTTGTTTACAAAAAAAGTACTTGAATTGTCTAGAAGCGTATTATCTATTTACCATTCATTTCATTGAATTTGCTATGATATGCTTCTAAGCATAAATCCTTGTAATATTTTTAGTTATTTTGATTTTTGTTGTTGAGATTTTAGTAATTAATAATTTTAGACCGAGTTATGATTGGTCAATATGGCAAATTCATTTGTGGCAACTGCTTCTCTAGATACTACGCTCCCTAATCGCTTTCATCAGCTACTGCCAAAGTTGTTAATGCTTGGCGTTGTGTTATTGTTGCTGATATTAGCGGCTTTGGCGATTAATGTATTCAACAAATTACCCAATGCAGCGATTAGTTTGCAGCATAAAGGGTTAAATACCCAGCAAACCCTGCAGCTTCAGCAATTATTGGGCGAAAAAGCCGACACAAATCTGCTCAAAGCTGATTTACAAAGCTATCTAGCAAAACTTGAGACGGTAGATTGGGTAGGGCAAGCCGATGTGCGCCGCGATTGGCAACAAGGTATTGTGGTCAATGTAGTACCGCGCCAAGCCGTTGCCAAGTTTGGTAGTGAGCGTTTAGTCGATGCCAATGGCATGGTATTTAAACCTGCCGATAGCAATGACCTAAATAATACCAGCCTAATGCAGCTACAAGGCGATAGCCAAAATGCCATTGTGATGATGCAGCAAATCAAGCAAGTCAGTGATTGGTTTATGCCACTGGGTATAAAAATTGAAGAAGTCATTGTAACGCCCAGAATGGCATGGCTATTTCGCTTTGATAACGGACTTCGGGTACTGGTTGATAATGACAATACGTCAGAAAAACTGTATCGACTGAGCATCATGTTACAAAATCAGCTTAAACCACAGCTTAAAACGCTGCAAACGGTGGATTTACGCTATAAAAATGGCATGGCAATTACCAAACGACCTTTGATACAGCAAGCAAGTGATACAACTGCCGTCAATGCCAAATCCGCTGATACTAAACCGGTGACCGATGCCAACTCAGCAACCGATTCAAAAACTAACGCCTTAAAAACCACCGCCAACCCCAGCCATTAGGTGAAACATAATTTTGTAGTGTTCTATGAAAAAGCCAGATCTGATCGTCGTCGTCCACCTAAGTGCTACTGCTATTCATACTGTGATTGGGCAAATCCACAGTGCGCAAGATATTCGTATTATCGGTTTATCTACTGTCAAAAATCATGATTTCTCGCAAGGTACCATTCGCCACCGCGAACGTCTAAAATCTGCCATCAAACAATCTATTCAAAACGCTGAAGACATGGCAAATTGCCGTGTCAACAGTGTTTGGCTGAGCTTTTCTACCCCAGATTTGCAAAGCGTCAATAGTGTGGGCGAAGTCAAAATCAAACACGATATCGTACAAGCCAAAGACGTGGTTGCCGCGCTAACCCAAGCCAAAAATAAACATCTTACAGATGATTTGTATTTGATGCATTATGCCCAGCAAGGTATTGCTTTAGATGGCAATGCTGAGATGATTGATGATGCGATTGGCATGCAAGCGAGTGACTTGATGGTGCTCTATCATCTGATGATGATGCCGGTCAAAGGTCGCCAAAATTTACAGCAACTGCTGCAAGAATGTGATGTCAGTATCGACCAAATGCTATTTGATGCCGTATCTACCGCCGAATATGGTTTATTACCCGAAGAAAAATACCATGGCGTATGTCTGATTGATATTGGGGCATCGACCACCAGTGTCTGCGTTTACCGTGAGGATAAGCTGATTTATACCCATTGTTTTGCCGAAGGCGGACATCACGCAACACTGGATATCTCTATGCTGCTAGACGTCACCATTGCTGAAGCAGAGAATATGAAAAAATCCCAAGCCAATGTTGATCGTCATGGGATTGACTCAAGCCAATTTTTTACCATCAAGCGTTCACAGCATGACGATGAAAAAACCATTAATATGCTTGAGCTACTTGAAGTCACTGAAGCTCGCTATATCAGTATTTTAGGCAATATTAAAAAAGAGCTGGATAAAGAAGGGCTGAGTGATTTTTTACAACAAGGCTATGTGATCACGGGCGGTGGTGCTGAAATGCGTGGATTATTGCCATTAGCCAAAAAAATCTTTGCCAATAAAGTAAACAAGGTCAATCAACACTCAGCGATTTCTGCTTATACCCAATATGGTGATGATGACAAGCTTCGCACCATTGCGGCAATGATTGGTGAGCGTAAATACCAAACCGCGTTTGGCACACTGTTATATAGTCAAAGTGAGGCATTTCATCATAGCGAGAAAAGCTCACCCGACTCTTTGCAGGTTCAGCCCATGCGAGAAAAACTCAAAATTGTGAATAAATTTTTTGGTAAATTTTTCTAAAAAAGAGATATTTAGTATTTTAAGAGTGCTCATGTTATGATTGACTCTAAAATCCACTAATTGTGTAATGATTTAATTGATATTTAATTTAATATGTTTGCTATTTATGCTGCTCAAGCCTACTTGACAGTATACGGAGATTTTCAATTATGGAAGCGAAGTTTAGTATTGTACAAGATCACACTGATACATTTGCCGATTCAGCCCGTTTAACCGTCATCGGTGTCGGTGGCGGCGGTGGCAATGCCGTTGAAACCATGGTACAAAATGGTGTAAAAGGCATTACCTTTGTCTGTGCCAACACTGATAGACAAGCGCTTGACCGCCTGTCAGCGCCTAATAAAATCCAGCTCGGTATCAAAAATAACAACCGCGGCTTGGGCGCAGGTGCCAACCCAGAAGTAGGGCGTGAAGCAGCCGAGAGCGATGAAGAACAAATTCGCCAATTGCTAGAAAATTCTGACATGGTATTTATTACCGCGGGTATGGGCGGTGGTACGGGTACAGGCGCTGCCCCAGTCATCGCCAGACTTGCCAAAGAGCTGGGCGTCTTGACCGTTGCCGTGGTGACCATGCCATTTACTTTTGAAGGTGGCAGACGTAATAAAGTGGCTAGAGAAGGTATTGAGCAGCTTTCTAACTTTGTCGACTCCATCATCACTATCCCCAACGATAAATTGATGACAGTGTATGGCAAAATCTCTATGAAAGATGCCTTCAAAAAAGCCGATGAAGTCTTACTTCAAGCGGTGCAAGGTATCTCTAATATGATTTCAAAAGATGGTTTTATTAACATCGACTTTAACGATATTCGCACGGCAATGACCTCACGGGGTCATGCGATGATGGGTATCGGTAAAGGCAGTGGGGAAGACCGCGCTGAGATCGCTGCCGAAAAAGCCATCAAAAGCCCATTGCTTGACAATTTATTACTTAAAAATGCCAAAGGTCTATTGGTCAACGTGGTGGCTAGCTCAGATTTCAATTTTGAAGAGCAAGAACGCATCACCCAAAAAGTGCATAGCTTGGTGGATATTGATGAAGCCAACATCTTCTATGGCGTGGTATTTGATGAAGACATGGGCGATGAAATCCAAGTGACCGTGGTGGCAACCGGTCTTACGCTAGATAATACCCCAAAGCACCCAGCTAGAGATTTTGTCTCAGATGCCTCTAGCACCCACAAAGTGGAAGCAGGCACGCATGAACCTGCGTATGCGGCACGCCGTGATATACCACAATCCATCCCTGCACCTCAGCCACCTGTACAGCAAGCTATCGAGCCTGCGCCAGCACAACCGCAATCCTCGCAGCCACAACGCACAGGCAACAGTATTCAAGACTATCTACGTCGCCAGCAAAATCGCTAAGATACCGTATGACTTTTAACAGCCTCACAGCTTAATCGTTGTGGGGTTTTTTTATCACTGTAGTCAATCATAAAGGTCGATAAAATCAATCAAGCATCACTATGATGTGGAAAGGGACAATGGTAGAATAGCCAAATGTAACAAATTATATCAACCTAGCTTTGGCTAAGGATGAATGCAATCTACTAGGGGGCATTATGCAGCAGCGTACTATTCAACAACCCATCAATCTTGAAGGCATCGGCTTACATAGTGGTAACCCTGTACACCTGCGCTTTTCTCCTGCACCCGTTGACTATGGGATTCAATTTTTACGTAGTGATGTGGCACAGGCAAAGCCCATTCCCGCTATCTATCATGCGGTAACCGATACCATGATGTCCTCAAATCTCACCAATGAGTTAGGTCAGCGCATTGGGACAGTCGAGCATTTGATGAGTGCAATCGCTGCGCTTCAAATTGATAATTTACAAATCGAAGTGTCAGCGCCTGAAATTCCAATCATGGATGGTAGTGCCATCGAATTTGTACAAGTATTGCAGCAAGCGGGTATTGCCGAGCAAACGTCTGCCAAACGCTATATTCAGGTGTTGCAACCGATTGAGGTTCGCGTGGAGGATAAAGTCGCAGGATTTCGTCCCTACGATGGATTTGTGTTAGATTTCCAAATTGACTTTAATCACCCTGCGTTTAATGCCTCACATCAAAAGTTTAAATTGGATTTTAATGAAGGCAATTTTATCGAGCATATTGCCAAAGCGCGCACATTCGGCTTTTTAAAAGATATTGAATACCTAAAAAGCAATAACTTAGGGCTAGGGGGGAGTATGCAGAATGCCATTGTTTTAGATGATAGCGGCGTACTTAATCCTGAAGGGTTACGCTTTGACGATGAATTTGTACGCCATAAAGTACTAGATGCGATTGGTGACTTATACCTTGCCGGGCACCAAATTTTGGGTGAATTCTATGCTTATAAGTCAGGGCATGCGCTCAATAATAAATTATTACATGCTTTATTTAGTGATGAAAATAACTATAAAGTTGTAACAAAAAATGACAATGTTAACTAGATTTATTTAAATGTATTAATTTTAGTATGTATTTTTACTAATCAAAAAACTTTATCTATTGTTTGATTAGTAACATTTTTTCATCAAGAAGTTATCATTTTATTACACTAAATAAACGTAACCAACCAACTTTAACATTTCATTTTTGGATATCTTTTTTTAGCCATTGGCTATTCTAAGCGCACTAAAAATAAAAAAAAAGATATCTTTATCTATCATGTTAATTGTAAATTTTTTTCTACTTTTTTACTTTCACTTGCACAAGCTATTAATCTATTGATAAATCTTGCGACATCAGTAACATAATTTACATAAAGTTACATTGTAAATCAGCAGCTTTAGTCTTTTATCAGTTTTTGTAACGCCGTTCTAAGTGGCTCGTTGTCCGTGACAAGGTCACATAGCTGTGTTATATTTCGCTTCGTAGATTCGCTTAGCTCACAATTCTTTACATTGCTAACATTATGATTACACTGTAAATCTGGTATTTGCGAGCCATGAATAGGTTTGACAATCACTACTCGAAATCGTAACTGATTAAAATGATGAAAATTGTTGTCGAACGCTTGCAATGTTGACAGTAGGTGCTGCTGGTTGTAATTGAGATGATTGGCAAGGGTGTGACTGGTCGTACTCACCACAAGTCTAAACGATTCACAAGCAATTACTTGTAAGCTTGCTAAGACTTCTTGAGGCAACACGTTTTGCCAAGCGCTGCGAACATCGTCCGTCAATTGCTGTAATTGCTGCAGCTTTTTTTGAAACGGTAATTGATAGTTGGCAAGACGCTCAGTGCGAGAAGCAAGATGATTGGTTGGTTTTTTCATAGTTGATGAGCAGTGTGGTGGGTAGTTAAGCGACAAAAATTTTGATTGGGTCTTAGTGTTAGTGTTAGTGTAGGTGATTTTAAGACCAAATTATAGTGAATTAAATCTTGCCAATGCGCTGTAGTAGCGCTTATACAATATTGGCACAAGGTTTAATAGCATAAGGTTTAACAAAGGATAAAAGATGAAGTTAGCTCTAATCGCATTACCAGTTGTTGCTTTAACCACAATGAGTGTTGCACAAGCTCAAATTCTATCGATTACCAATGCCGGTAAAACCAGTCAAGTTATTGTCCGTGAAGATGATGGTGAAGATTATTATCTGCCTTCAGATGCCGTCAATGCCGCCATCAAAAATTTAAGCCAACAAACCCAGCAAAAAGAAGACCGCCTCGCAAGTTTAGCACAAAAGCTATCGACTCAGCCAACCACCATTATCAACATGCCTGCAATGGGCAGCTATGCGGGTAATGGCATGTTGGCGTTGCGCCCAATTACGTCATCTGCGCGCATGAGTTCAGGTTTTGGCTATCGTATCCACCCGGTCACTGGTAAATCACAGTTTCATAAAGGGATGGACTTTGCTGCTCCCATCGGCACCCCTATTTATGCCACCGGTAATGGTGTGGTGACTTTCTCAGGTTGGGGTACAGGGTATGGTCGTCATGTTGAAGTAGATCATGGCAACGGTACTGTCACGCGTTACGCACATACCTCTGCAAACTATGTTAACGTTGGCGATACGGTGTATGCAAACCAGCAAATCGCGGCAGTAGGCAACACGGGTCGTTCAACAGGCGCCCACTTACATTATGAAGTACGCCAAAATGGTCAAGCCGTCAATCCGCAAACTTACTTGGCAATGGCGCCAGCGCGTTAATCGTGACACTATCTCGGTATAAAAAAACCTCGGTATAAAAAAACTGGCTTAAAGCCAGTTTTTTATTTTTCGCTGTGCTATGGTTTAAAACGGTTTAAAACCATCATAATTTAGATGTTTATCCAGTGTGCCTTGTTATGAAAGTCCGCTGGGTGTGCATGCTGTATGGCCCAATAACTCATTTCATCGACGGTTGGAGCTAAGCTATTTGCTAATCCACTGTCTGGCGGTCGCTGAATCACACGCGTTGGATTTAGCGCATAATTACCATTTGCACCCACTAACTTGTCCAATGCTGATTTGGCAAATGTCATACCGACACGAAAAGTACCAGTGCTAAACGCATATTGCTGCTGTACCGCTCGTACATGGGTAAGGAGCATTGGACTTGCAGAACACCAAAACACAAGCGCAAGCTCGCTATCTTGTGTAACCGCCTGGCTAAAAAAATTGATATCCTCACCATAAGTTAGCGCTGTGATAGGCAAGCGCCGAGGGGGTAATGCATTCGGTGTCCGATAGCTGTCAAAATAATAAAGATTAAACTCACCATTGGTCGCCAAATTGACCTCAAGATACGGGCTATCCGCTTCGCTATCTTTGGCAATAAAACACTCAAAACAATCTGCTTGCCATAAATAATCTTGGCGCATCACGCGTTCAAGTACCAATGGGCTAAATGTCGGAAAATTTGCCCATAGACCAGCTTGTAGAGCGGTTTGACTATCATCAATCTTGGGATGGGTAGCATCAAATAAGATAGTTAAAAATTTACTATCAGCGACCACATGTACTGAGAGCCGGTAGTCCAGTGTTGCCGATACGGTGAGTGGTTCAGCCGCGCTCGTCAGTGCGAATGTCACACCCTGTAATGCGTCCATTGTAGCCTTAGCCAAAACGTGCCAAGTTTGATAACTTAGGATTGGCGTCTGGATTGCGACGTAGTAATAACACCATACGACCGATACTGGTGACCAAAATCGCATCAGTGGCTTCAGCAATCGCATTTGCCACAGCGTCACGATCTGCTTTGCTACCGGCTGGGATTTTTACTTTAATCAGCTCATGATCGGTCAGTGCGCGCCCAATTTCTTCAATAACGGTTGGGGTAACGCCTTGACCCCCAATCATTACCACCGGGTTCAGCTGGTGACCGATGCCTTTTAAATGTTTGATATCAGCATTTGATAAGCTTGAATTTGCCATAACTGTCAATTGACCTATAAAAAAATTAGCTAGCATTATACCATATTAATCATTTTGCCTAATAAATTATGGGCAATACATAGGCAAAAACACATAGGCAAAAACGCTACCATGACTTATCATTCTGCAAAAATCACTGGATTAAAAAAATCAATAGCCAATCCATGAGTTAACACAAGCTAACTTGGTGAAATATGCTAAAATAACAGCCTTAACCCTTGAGATTGTCAAAATTTACCGATAGTCATTCTAGGATGGCTTTGGGTTTTTTAGCCAAATCCCAAGTGAAGAATTTTTAAACTATATATAAAGGGTAGTTTGTAGAGAATTATGGCAACGCGTATTACCAACAAAAAATTGTCCAAAAGTAGCCGTGCATGGATGAAAGAGCACATTGACGACCACTATGTCAAACTTGCCCAGCGCGATGGCTATCGGGCAAGAGCGGCTTACAAATTGCTAGAAATCAACGAAAAACTGCAGCTGATTAAAAAAGGCATGACGGTGGTCGATTTGGGTTCTGCCCCAGGCAGCTGGTCGCAAGTTGCTGGCAAACTAGTCGGTGACAATGGCAAACTCATCGCCTCAGACATCTTGCCGATGGATACGCTAGAGAATGTGACCTTTATCCAAGGTGATTTTCGTGAGCAAGAAGTCTTTGACAAAATTATGGCAGAAGTCGCCGATAAAAAAGTGGAAGTGGTGCTATCTGATATGGCGCCCAATACCTCTGGTTTTACCGCAGTCGATCAACCACGCATGATTTATTTGTGTGAGCTTGCCATGGACTTTGCCGAGCAAGTGCTCCCTGAAGGTGGTACCTTAGTAATTAAGGTATTCCAAGGCGAAGGCTCTGACGCCTTACGAAAAAATATGCAGCAGCGTTTTAGCAAAGTGCGCAGTATCAAGCCTGCAGCGTCACGCGCACGCTCAAAAGAAATGTATTGGATTGCCACCAAATAAGATAATTTGCTTCAGTCTATCCGTGAAGTTGACTGGATAAAAATTGGTAATATGTTTTTACTAGAAAATAACAGAGAATTCGCTTGATAATGTTAAGGTAAATCCATATATCATGCTATATTGAAAGATTAATGTAACGTCTATTTTTGGTGAAACATCTACCTATCTTTGGTAAACATTTTGATTTAACCCCACTTTTTAATCAACCCCCTAACGCGAAGGATGAAAAACAACGTGAGCGACATGGTAAAAAATACCTTATTGTGGTTAGTTGTGATAGGGGTATTAGTGCTAGTCTTTAGCAATTTTGATACCCGCAATGAACCTGATAAGCTCAATTACTCCCAATTTGTCACTGCAGTGGCAACTGACCAGGTCAAAAGTGTCAAAATTGACGGTGAGCAAATTTCTGGCGAAAAGAAAAACGGCTCAACCTTTGAGACAGTGCGTCCTGCGGTCACTGACACTGAGCTAATGCCAAAGCTTATCAAGCATAATGTTGAAGTTCAAGGCGCCACCCCTGAACGTCAAGGCGTGATGATGCAATTACTGATTGCAAGCTTCCCAGTGCTATTGATTATTGGTTTGTTCTTGTTCATCATGCGTAATATGAGCGGCGGTGGTGCAGGTGGTGGTCGCGGCATGGGTCCGATGAGTTTTGGTAAATCTAAAGCCAAAATGTTATCAGAAGACCAAATCAAAGTGACATTTGCAGATGTGGCAGGGTGTGATGAAGCCAAGCAAGAAGTAACAGAAATTGTCGACTTCTTACGTGACCCAGAAAAATTTACCAAACTTGGCGCGACTATTCCACGTGGTGTGTTGATGGTAGGTCCACCCGGTACTGGTAAAACCTTGCTTGCCAAAGCGATTGCAGGTGAAGCGAAAGTACCATTCTTCTCAATTTCAGGTTCTGACTTTGTTGAGATGTTTGTGGGTGTCGGTGCAAGCCGTGTGCGTGATATGTTTGAACAAGCCAAGAAAAATGCCCCTTGTATCATCTTTATTGACGAGATTGATGCTGTCGGTCGTCATCGTGGTGCGGGTATGGGCGGTGGTCATGACGAACGTGAACAAACTTTGAACCAGTTATTGGTTGAGATGGATGGTTTTGAAGGCAATGACGGGGTAATCGTGATTGCTGCAACCAACCGAGTCGATGTACTCGATAAAGCATTGTTGCGCCCAGGTCGTTTCGATCGTCAAGTGCAAGTCGGGTTGCCTGATATCAAAGGCCGTGAGCAAATTCTTCGTGTACACATGAAAAAATTGCCCTCAACAATTGGCGTCGATATTCGTTCATTGGCGCGTGGTACCCCAGGTTTTAGTGGTGCACAATTAGCGAATTTGGTGAACGAGGCGGCACTATTTGCTGCACGTAACAATAAAGCGTCAGTTGATATGAACGACTTTGAAGAAGCCAAAGACAAGCTGTATATGGGTCCAGAACGTAAATCGATGGTACTGCGTGAAGAAGAGCGTCGTGCAACGGCATATCATGAAGCAGGGCATGCCTTAGTAGCTGAAATGCTACCGGGTACCGATCCTGTCCATAAGGTCACTATTATGCCGCGTGGTTGGGCATTAGGTGTTACTTGGCAATTGCCAGAGCATGATCAGACCAGCGTTTATAAGTCAAAAATGCTAAATGACATTGCGATTTTATTTGGTGGTCGTATCGCTGAAGAAGTCTTTATCAATCAGCAATCGACTGGCGCGTCAAATGATTTTGAACGTGCTACTAAAATGGCACGTGCCATGGTTACCAAATACGGTATGTCAGATGCCATGGGTGTGATGGTGTATGAAGAAGATGAAAACCAAGGTTACTTTGGTGCCTCATCTCGCACTATTTCAGAAGCGACCCAGCAGAAAGTGGACGACGAAGTTCGTCGTATCCTAGAAGCGCAGTATGATATCGCACGTGCATTAATTGAAGGTAATGCGGACAAAATGCATGCCATGGTCGACGCGTTAATGAAATGGGAAACTATCGACCGTGACCAATTGCAAGATATTATGGCAGGTATTCCACCACGCGAGCCTAAAGTTTATCAAGAGCCTGTTAGAGTAAATTTTGATAAACCAAGCAATCCACCCTCAAGTGGGTCGGGCTTAACGCCGCCGCCGTTACCTGCAATGTAAACTATCCATAATCTGAGTTACCCAAAAACCGCTATCAACTTGATAGCGGTTTTTTTGTTTTTCACATAAAATAGTAAAAAATTTTAGCCATCATTGTGGATATCATGCAGTTACAGCCCATTCCCAACTTTGCCATTCGTTATCATAATCAAACGCTTGATTTGTCTTATCCCCATATCATGGGCATTTTAAATGTCACCCCAGACTCATTTTCTGATGGTGGTCGATATAATCATATCGACCAAGGCTTGCGTCATACCGAGCAGATGATCAAAGACGGGGCGACGATTATTGATGTGGGTGGTGAATCTACTCGCCCAAACGCCAGTCCTGTGAGTGAGGAAGAAGAAATTGACCGCGTTATTAAAGTGGTTGAAGCGATTAATCATAACTTTGGTGAGCAAGTGTGGGTGTCGGTCGATACCAGTAGCCCGACCGTGATGACACTCGCCAGTCAAGTCGGCGCCAAAATTTGGAATGATGTACGAGCCTTGACGCGCCCCGATGCCATTGCTACCGCTGCCAAACTCGATATCCCTGTCATGCTCATGCACATGCGCGGTGAGCCAACGACCATGAATCAGCTAGATAATTATCAAGATTTATATACCGATGTTATTAGCGAGTTACAGCAGCGCATTGATGAGGTTATGGAGGGTGGGGTCAGACGTGACAATCTTATCATTGACCCAGGGTTTGGCTTTGCCAAAAACGCCCAGCAAAATCTGGCATGGCTGAATGAATTTTATCGGTTGCATACGTTTAACTTACCTGTCATGGTGGCATTATCCCGTAAACGCTTTGTTGGGGAAGTCCTCAAGTCAGCCAATCTACCCCATGACCCTACCGATAGAGATGTTGCTAGTATGGTTGCAGCCTTATTTGCTGTGCAGCAAGGGGCGTGTATATTGCGCACCCATAACGTAGCAGCGACTAAAGCAGGGCTTGCGATGTGGCAAGCGACGCAACAGGCAAAAGCTTAATAACAGGTAAAAAAATACATGAATTTAACGCGCAACGACAAGGATTTATCATGAGTGACAATCAGCCAGAACCTACATTAGAGCAGCGCAAAGTCATCTATCGTGCCAGACGCGGTCTAAAAGAACTCGATTATTATTTTGACCCGTATGTGAGAGCGCACTATCTACAAGCCGACTCACAAGAGCAGCAAATTTTTGCAGAATTGGTGAAAGAAGAAGATCCTGATTTGCTGGATTGGTTTTTACACAATCATCCGACCAAGCCAGAATTTGCTGATTTGATAGCCAAGCTCAAATCATTAAAAGCTTCTTCTTAATTGATTTAGATGAACGAGCGCTACTTATCGCGTCATAACACCTCATTTATTGACATTGATGCCACGCTCAAACCCAGTGTGGATAAAAAACTGCTTTGGGGAGCTTGTTTATGGGTGGTTGTTGGCATTTTGGCACTCGTACCTTTGGCGCTTACCTATAAACTTTTACTAGGTATGGTCGCTATAGCCAGTCTTTGGTTCGGGCAAGTCTCTAGTTGTCACTTATTGGCTATTTCATCGTTACACGCCAAACCGCAAAGTAACAATCAAACCTTACCTTATGACAACTTTGATTTTTTAACTTGGCAAATCCAGTGGGTACGTGGGGTTGTCAAAGTACCTAAACAGGGTAAGCAAGCGGTGTGGCAGGCAAATTTGCTGGGCATCGCTGATATGGGGTGCTTGGTGATTTTAACGTTTGAGTTAATAGAATCAGCGCCAGCTAAAATCAGCGTAACCATTTGGCAAGACCAAGTGGACCGCGATACATGGCGGCAATTTAAGGTGCTAGCGAACACAGTAGGGCGATAACAAAAATGGTGTATAAGTTATAGTCAATATTGCTACAATTAAATCAACCAAGTGTTGAGGCGACTGCGCATTTTAGTTTGAACTTAAGTGCAGTTGGCAATGGGCGTGCATCAGTGCATTATTATTGGTGATATACGACAATCATTGAAAAAGATAAAAGGGAATGACCATGGGTCTATTAACAAGTCTAGTAACACAAGTGGCGCAAAATGCCATTCAAAGCAAAATGGGCGGTCAAAGCCAAGCAGATATGGGCGGCCTAGGGAATATTTTTGGTAATGTCTTAGGCGGCGGGGTGCAGCAACCGCAAATGCAGTCTAATGGGTTTGGGTTGGATGATATCATCGGTATGGCGATGAACCAGAATCAAGGTATGTCCCAAGGTGGCGTGCTAGGACAAGTGCTGGGTAGCGTGCTAGGGGGTGGCATGGGCGGTGGTCTAGGTAGTGGTATGGGCAATAACGTGGGTATGAACCAATTTCCACAAAGCCAAAGTGGCTTTGGTGGTAAGGGTATGTTAATGGCGGCTTTGTTGCCAATCGCGTTGATGTTTATTCAGCGTAATGGGGGTCTATCAGGCGCTTTTAATAAAATCCAAAATATGGGATTTGGGCATCAAGCCAACTCTTGGATGAGTGCGCATCAATCAAACCAACCGCTGGATGCTAATGATATCAATCAGCTATTTGATAATGATGAGTTGGCGCAAGTTGCGTCACAAACTGGTGTCGACCAAAGTGAAGTCCGTCAAAGTATGGCGGAGCTTTTGCCACAGTTATTTGATAGTTTGACGCCACATGGTAACACCCAAACCGAAAGCCAAGCCAATAATGAAATCAGTGATATTTTGGCGCAATTAGGCAATGCGAATCGCTAAATTAGTATGACTAAAAAAAGCTAGTGACAAACTGGCTTTTTTTATTGGGTTTTCCTGCGCTCTCTTGGGCAAATTTTGGTTTTGTCTATTTTATCTAAAGCGTAGGCGAGTGCGTAGTGCTTTTTTATGAGAAAGCTAAAACTGAAAATTCGTCAAATCGACTTGTTTACCCGTCCAAAGCGCAAAACTTAATGCCCCTTGATTGACCAGCATTCCCAAGCCATCCGAGGTTTTGGCATGTTTCGCTTTAAAAAAGTCCAAAAACGCGGATGGTTTGCCATACATCATGTCATAGGCAAAATCGACCGTCATATCCTTAGCGAACGGCAAGGTGTCACCGCTTAGACCTATCGACGTTGCATTGATAATCACCTCAATATCGTTGGGCAAATCCGTCAAACTTGAAAAGGTGAGCTTATCGGTATCAAATAATCGGGTTAAATTCTCTGCCTTTTCTACTGTGCGATTGGCAATATGTAGCGATTTTACTTGCGCATCTAGCAACGGCAAAATCGCGCCACGAGTCGCCCCACCTGCCCCTAAAATAGCAACGTTTGCGTCTTTTAACCTGACGCCTTGCGACAATAAATCTGCCACCAAACCGCGACCATCGGTATTGTCGCCATACAGTTTGCCCGCTTTGATGGCAAGGGTATTGACTGCACCCGCCAAGCGCGCGTATTCAGATAGCTCACCGCGCTGCTGGCACAGCGCAAATGCCATCTCTTTAAAAGGTACGGTCACATTTGCCCCTGTGCCACCGCCTGCAAAAAATGCTTCGATGACAGCGGTAAAGCTGTCGACATCGTTGGGACAATATTGGCGTTGGTAAGACAAGGTGATGCCCGTTTGTTGGGCAAAGGCTTGGTGCAAATCAGGCGATTTGCTATGGGCAATCGGATTGCCGATTACCATGCAATGATAACGGACGTTTGAATCAGGAATTGATGACATGGGAAAACCTATAATACGATGAGTAAAATTACCAATTGCCACCACTTTACAATAACTATGGCTGCGACATCAATGCTGGGTTTTGATTGGCTAGGTTTTGATTGGCTAGGTTATGATTGGGTGGATGTAAAGCGTAGCAATTCATCGATTCGGCTAAAAATAACAACAAAAGCGTACTGTTAACCGCTATCAATGCCTTGTTACAATGCGCTATTCACACCAACCCGTTATACAATATACGTTTACAAAACACAATGAAGCTAATTGCCCGCAAACCGCTTTTTTTACCGCGTCAAAACCGCTCAGAACATCCGATAAGCGCTACCCAAAAAGGCATTACCCAAAAAAGCGTTACCCAAAATAAACCCACTTGGCTAAAAAATCTTGGCTGGGGGTGGGTTATCTTAGCAATCACCTTAACTGGCTGTGATAAGGTCAAGCAAATCGCCTCACAACGCAATGCCAGTGTGACCGCTAGCACTACCGCATCGACCGCAGCCGCCAATCCGTCTATCAACCCTACCTCGCAGCCAACACCTGTGGTCTATCCCATCAATGAATGGCAGCAACAAACGTTGGCAAACAAAGTCAGTATCCACGATACCGAAGCTGTGACGTTACTGTTAGGTCAACCTATCAGCATTGATAAGCAAAGTTTGGACTACCGAAGCAATGTGGCAAGTAAATATAGTTTTGCCAAAATCGGTGAGCCGTATTTTGATTTGCTTGATTCGCCTATGTATATCGAGTTACAGTGGTATTATGCCAGTGCCTATGACAATGCCAGCGTTAAAAACATCAGTATCCAGCATGCCAAAACAGCGTTTCATCTGACCCAAAATTGGTTTGGACAAGATGGCTCAGACATTGTTGCCCACATGGTGCAAGGACAGCCGATTAAAAATACGAGCTACCACGGAATTTTGGTAGAATTAGCACGCTGTGACAATTATCATTGTGATTTGGTGGTCAGAAAACCCACTGTCACCGCCAAAACCGCTAAAAAAAGCGGCTAATTGATGCGGCTTTCACTGTCATACAGTCAACTATTAATTTAATCAAGTAGCCAAATAACCATGTGGTATTCATTATCTGATGCTCAGTATGCCAAGCCAATCACCTGTATCGATATTGATTCACGGGTCATAGCGTATGGCGATGGTTTCTTTACCACCATGGCGGTGGTGGCAGGACAAATCAATTGGCTAAATTACCACTTAGATAGAATCGACGAGAGTGCCCATGCGTTACAACTCAATTTAACCAACGCTCACCTAGACGCAGCCAGTTTAGACGCCTCCAATTTAGACGCCTGCAATTTAGAATCCCCCAATCACACTATCCGCGCATACTTTAATAGCCAGTTAGCCAATTTTGCCAAAACCCTCAATCACGGTATGCTCAAGCTGATAGTTTGCCGAAAAAACCAACCTATCAAAGGCTATGGATTTTGCAACTGTCAATTTGACGCTTTTATTAAGCTTATGCCCACCGATAAGCCATTAGCACAGCAAGCCAATCAAGTCATCATCCAACCTGCCGCTACCGCCATCTGTCTTACGCAGCAAATTGCGTGTCTACCCAAACCCTTGGTAGGACTTAAGCTACTAAACGCCCAAGATAAAGTGATGGCAAGTCACGAGCTGTGGCAGCACCAAACTCAAAATGCGCAAATGATTGATGGGCTGGTACAAGATGTGATGGGGCATTGGGTAGAAGGTACCTTTTGCAATGTGTTTTATCAGCTTAATCATGAAAACGTGTGGTACACACCGCCCATCAACCGCTCAGGGGTAAAAGGGGTGATGCGGCAGGTGTTATTGGCTAAGTTTGCCGACTCTGATAGGGCTCATGAGGAGCGGTATTTAGCCAGCGAGGAGTTAGCCAATATCACAAGCTTGTTCTTTTGCAATGCTGTACGCGGGATTTTGCCCATTCAGGCATTGATGCTACCTAATGGGCAGTCAACCGCGCTTGATTTGACCCCAATCTATGCGCAAAAATTCACTTAAATCGTGTTGCTGGTAACTAAAAAAAATTGCTATTTTTGTCATTAATTGTTAAATTCTCGCTTATTGAGTCAATATAAGCCTTCTCTATGAACGACCAATCTGATAATAATATGTCTAGTAACTCAGACGGTTCTGAGCATCATCCTACTCAGCACAGTGACACCCCTCACGCCGCGGATATTCCAGATTCTCAATTGCAGGACAATCATAGCAAAGATAAGGGTATCGATGACAAGGATATCAATGATAAGGATGACGAAGACCCGCATAGCAAAAACGTCAATATTAATGATGCTTGTCTGATTAATCGTTCAACGCGAGAATTCAATGACCACATCACCGGTAGAAACAAAAAAAATAAATACCGTCTACTGGGGCTAGTGGGGTTTATTGTATTGGTGCTAGGCTGGTTGTTATTTGCTTGGTACAACACCCTATATGGCACTATCACCCAGCCTAAGCAGATGGTGACCATCAATAAAGGTCAAACCTACTATGCGCTGGTAGACGACTGGGATAAAAAGAAAAAGCTGTTCGTCGCGCCACTCGCCAAACTATATATCAAAATGACGGTGGATAAACCGCTCCATTCAGGGGTCTATCAACTGCCTGAAAATCCAAGTTTTGCCAATTATTTAGCCATGCTACAACAAGGTGAAAAAGTCGCTTTTATCAAAGTGCAAATCATTGAAGGCAAAACAGCCAAAGATTTATATCAACATTTGATGGACAATAAAGGGATTAAAAACGAAGTTATCCATGGTAGCAAAGTTGACGTCGATAAACTTGGGCTCAATATCCCTGCTGACTACCATCCGAATGGCAACCTTGAAGGTTGGTTTTCACCGGACACCTATTATTTTAATGAAGGCAGCAGCGATAAAAAAGTGCTAACGGATTTATTTACCCGTCAACACACAGCATTGATGGAAAACTGGAACAATCGCCAAGCCAATCTCCCGTACAAGACACCATATGAAGCGCTGATTATGGCATCGATTATTGAAAAAGAAACCAGTGTCGAAAGTGAGCGGGGTGAAGTGGCAGGCGTGTTCGTCAATCGTCTGAAGAATAATATGCGCCTACAAACCGACCCCACCGTGATTTATGGCATGGGCGATCGTTACGATGGCAATATTCGCAAATCTGACCTTGAAGAAAAAACCGCTTACAACACCTATCAAATTGACGGCTTACCACCGACACCCATTGCCTTGCCAAGTATTGCATCCATTAAAGCGGCACTCCACCCAAATCAAACCGATTCGCTATATTTTGTGGCAACGGGCAATGGCGGTCATAAATTTACCAGTAATTTAGAAGACCATAACCAAGCGGTGCAAGATTATCTGCGGGTGATGCGTGAAAAACGCGCCAGCCAAAACAGCCAATCAGGTCAGTAAAAAACGATACCCATGCAAACAGCCGCAAAAGCCCCCATTAGCGAAAAATTTATCTCATTTGAAGGTACCGAAGGGGTGGGTAAGTCCACCTTGATTGCCAATGTGGCAGCGCATTTGACCGCGCAAGGCATCGACTTTATCCAGACCCGTGAACCGGGCGGCAGTCCGTTTGCTGAGCAGTTACGCGCCATGTTACTTGACCCAGCAACGACCATGACAGAGGACAGTGAACTGCTATTGATGTTTGCGGCACGTGCCGATCATGTGGCGCAAGTGATTTTGCCAGCGCTCGCTCAGGGTCAATGGGTGCTGTGCGACCGCTTTACCGATTCCACCATTGCCTATCAAGGGTTTGGGCGCAAACAGGGCGATAGGGCAGAACTTAGCAAAATTGAATTACTGATTAGGCAGTTTGTGGCAAAAATGCCAGATATGACCATTTGGCTAGATTTACCGGTGACAGAAGGGATGAGCCGTGCCAAAAATCGCGGCAAACTAGACCGCTTTGAGCAAAATCAGCTAGCGTTTTTTGAGCGGGTGCATCAAGGGTTTGCTTATCAAGCACAGCAAGAACCGCAGCGCGTCAAACGCATTGATGCGCAGGGTACACCTGATGAAGTGTTGGCAAAAGTGCTAACGCAGCTGGGTATTTAATGTCGTTATTTAGTTTCATAAAGCTTTTACAATTATTTTGAAAAAAGGGGATGATAAACATTCCCTTTTTTATTTAACCCAAACTATGGCATAGATGGGGTTAAAATCACGTCTGCCGCGACTGGCAAAGTTTGCGGAAAGTCTTTGTTGTAATGCAGTCCGCGCGATTCGTGGCGACGTAGCGCCGAGCGCACAATCAGCTCAGAGACTAGCAGCAAATTACGCAATTCAATCAGATTTTTACTGACCACAAAGTTTGCGTAGTAATCATTTACTTCTTGTTTTAACAACAAAATGCGGTTGAGTGCGCGATGCAGGCGTTTGTCTGAACGCACAATACCAACGTAGTGCCACATGCTTTGGCGCAGCTCATCCCAGTTTTGTAGCACGATGACCTCTTCGTCAGGGTCGGTTACATCTTGGCTGTCCCAGTCAGGGATAGTAGGAATGGGGGGAACGCGATTTTCTGCAAATGCGGCGGCAATATGGCGCGCTGCAGTCATCCCATACACAAAACATTCTAATAGCGAGTTGCTCGCCATGCGATTGGCGCAATGCAGACCGGTAAATGACGTTTCGCCCATGGCATATAGATTGAACACGTCGGTTTGGGCGTTTTCATTGACCATCACCCCACCACAGGTGTAGTGAGCGGCGGGGACCACGGGGGTTTTATCTTGGGGCATGTCAATGCCCAGCTCTAGTAGCCGCTCATATAACATAGGGAAATGACCTTTAATAAAGGCTGGTTCTTGATGAGTAATATCTAACCAAACATGACGTATTCCCAAACGCTTCATCTCAAAATCGATGGTGCGAGCCACGATGTCACGCGGTGCCAGCTCACCCCGTTCATCGAAGCGAAGCATAAAGCGCTCACCTTCTGGGTGTTCTTTGGTTGCTGGCAGGCGCAGGTAGGCACCTTCACCGCGCATGGCTTCGGTGATTAAAAACGAACGCGCTTCTGGATGATATAGACAAGTAGGATGGAACTGATTAAATTCCAAATTCGCAACGCGGCAACCTGCGCGCCATGCCATCGCGATACCATCGCCCGTGGCAATATCTGGGTTAGATGTATACAAATACGCTTTTGATGCCCCGCCGCATGCTAAGGCGATAAAGGGCGCGGTAAAGGTAATGACTTGATTGGTGGCCAAATCAAGGGCGTACAGCCCCACGGCACGATTGGGCTCGCTAATCGGACTGTAGTTGTGTTTGCTAAGTTTATGGGTGGTGATGACATCAATGGCAGCGACATACTCAAACAGTTTGACATTCGGACATTGTTTGACACGTTTGACTAACGTGGTAGAAATGGCCACCCCAGTGGCATCTGCCGCATGGATGATACGACGTTTGGTATGACCACCTTCACGGGTCAGGTGCAAGGTTTCGTTCTCATCCAAGGTAAACTTGACACCTTGTTTGAGCAAAAACTCCACCGCTTCTCGGCTATGCTCTACCGTAAAACGTACCGCATCTTCATGGCAAAGACCTGCCCCTGCAATCAAGGTATCATCGACATGCTCATCAACCGAGTCATCATCCGATAGTACTGCTGCCACGCCGCCTTGGGCATAAAAAGTGCTGGCTTCAGTGAGCTTGTCTTTTGCCAAAACCGCAATCGATAGATGGCTTGGTAAGGATAAAGCTAACGATAAACCTGCACCGCCACTGCCAACAATCACCACATCAAATGCGTGGCGATGGTTAGCCTGTGCTTGCGGCTGGAGAGTTTCTTTGATAGGGGAGTTTGACACATTAACGCTTGCTGTCATAACGCTGACGTCCTTCAAATTAATGAGTTAAAGAGCCAAAAAAATCTAAACCAGCGCTGAGCAAATTGGGTCACCGTGCTACATTTAAAAGGCTGTGTTTAAAAGGCTATTTTAAAAGCTATGGTTAAAAGGCTATGGTTAAAAAGCCATGGGAAAATAAGCTATCATATCAGCTTTTATAAATGATGGCGGATTTTTTCTATGGTTTGTTTTTTAAGTAGCTAGCCCATCTAAATAGCCCATGGTTAAGGCTAAACAGGGTACGACGTATGCAAACGCGCTCGTCTTTGTTTTGCCGTCGCTGACAGACAATGGGGGAAAATGCAAAGTCAGGCGTTTTTTAAAGCAATTTAATACAAAAAACTCGCCTAGCTGTTCATTCATTTTTTGCGATATGATGACAGTTTAAATTGTCATATTCATCATTGCCATTTATAATGGGCGCTTTTTTTATACGTATTTGTCATGCAAATTATTGATTATTCAGTAAATTTAGGTAACGCTTGATATGGGTGGTAGCATGATTGGCAGTTGGCTAGGTCATCTTGGAGCGCTCATTGCCGTTTTGGTAATCCTATGGTCGTGCCTAAAAACCGTGCAACTCAAAGCGCGAACAGATAATCTGCAAATCCTGCTGCAACTGGTCAGTTTCTACGCGCGCTATTGGTTTGTTTGGTTGTTGGTGTGGGCAAACGTGCAACTGCTGTATGACAACCAAATTATTTACTGGCTGCTTATCGCGTTATCCTTGTTGTATATCTATATGAGCTGGGTTGAGCCCAATCGGCTGCGCGTTTCGCATTTTTCAATCAATTTGACCGTATCTGCGACCTATCAACCTGCGACCGATATTTCACTGGCTGCGCCATTATCACAATCTATCAAACGACAAGCTGCAAAAATTGCGGTGCTGAGTGATATCCACATTGGTATATTTTCTAACCCCCATCAGTTAGCGCGTTTGGTGAAATGCCTTAACCGCTTAGATGTTGATGCGGTGCTGATTTTGGGTGATTGGTTATATCAAGCGACAACTTTGGATGCCCAACTAAGCCCATTTAAAACGCTGAACAAGCCTTGCTATACCGTCCTTAGCGATGCCGATACCCAGCAGGTTGTCGATGATGCACAAAATAGCGAACCTGCTAGCAATATGCAGTTAATGAATATTTTGCCAACCTTCGGTATTCAATTATTGCCTGAGCAAGGCTTGCGCATTGCCGGGATAAAAATCATAGGCATTCATAATGGCAGTACAATGGATTTACCGCGCGTGATTGAACAGCAGCGCGGCGCGGGGCAGCCATTAGTGATTGCCACCCATGATATCAAGCAGTTAGAAGCCAATCCGCGAACGTTAAGTGACGCCAACAACGATACTTTGGTGATTGCGGGGCAAACCCATGGTGGGCAGGTCAATATACCTATACTGACACCGCTGATGGTGAGAGCATTGACAGGTAATAAACTGGCGGCAGGGTTACGTCAACCCGATATACCCAAACAATCCGACTATCATCCCAAAGCACTCAATGCGGCTAACAAACCCAGCAAACGCTACCAAGTATGGGTGAATACTGGGATTGGCATGACAGGGTTGCCGTTTCGGTTTAACTGCCCGCCCACCATTGATGTGCTAACTATCCAGGTTCAAACGGTTGATGCTTAACCCATACCATTCGCCACGGTAAGCCAGCGACTATAAACCAGCTGCTGCCTTATTATCTGGTTGAGTGGGGTCTATAACCTGATTTGCTACAGCGGTGGAGAAACTTGCGTTTGCTATCAAAGCGCTTAAACTTCGCCCCAAATGTATGCTACACTAGACAAAAATTTTCAAAAAATTGTCGCAGCTGTTACATATTCTACTTAAGGTTTTGTCCAAGGTATTGTTATGACCCCCATTTTAGATAAACTACAAGGCTCTATGGTCGCGTTGATTACACCTATGCATAGCAATGGTGACGTCGATTGGCAATCATTGGCAAATCTCATTGATTGGCAAATCGAGCAAGGTACGGACGTACTGGTGTCGGTTGGTACGACGGGTGAATCCGCAACCTTATCCATGCAAGAGCATGTGGATGTCATTGAATTTACCATGAAGCAAGTGGGTGGTCGTATTCCCGTCATCGCGGGTACAGGCGCTAACAATACAGTTGAAGCCATTGAGCTGACCCAGCACGCCAAACAGGCGGGCGCTGATGCCGTGCTGTTGGTTGTCCCCTACTACAACAAACCGACCCAAGAAGGGCTATACTTACACTATAAAGCCATTGCTGAAGCCGTGGACATTCCCCAAGTGCTGTACAACGTACCCGGGCGCACTGTTGTTGATATGCAGCAAGCCACTGTCGAGCGCTTAGCGGACATCGAAAATATCATCGCGATTAAAGATGCGACCGGTGACGTGGCGCGTGGTGCCAAACTGATTGAAGCAGTAAAAGGTCGCATGATTGTATTGTCAGGGGATGATGAAAGCGCGTTAGCACTGATGCGTCATGGGGCAAAAGGCAATATCTCAGTGACCGCCAATGTCGCACCAAAAATCATGAGCCAAATTTTTGGCTTGGCACTCAAAGGTGAGTTTGAACAAGCCGAAGCATTAAACCAAAAAATAGCCCATTTACACCAAGATTTATTTATCGAGTCAAGTCCAATTCCTGCAAAATATGCGTTACACAAAATGGGTCATATTGAGCAAGGTATCCGTTTACCATTAACTTGGCTTACCCCAGAACACCAACAAGTGATGGATGAAGCACTTGCCAAAGCAGGTTTATTATGAAAAAAACACTCAGCGCTAACCACAATCGATTCAACGCCCAGCTAGCCCTAGCGATTATTGCCTCTGCTAGCATTGCTATGACAGGCTGTACTACTTTTAAACGTAAAGTTGGCGACAATTCTTTGGACTATACCAAAACCAAAAAACTTGAACCCATCCAATTACCGGCAGATGCACAAACGCTACCTTTTACGCCAGTTTATGCAGTGCCGCAATCGGGTGAAAATACGTTAAAAATCACAAAAGAAGGCAGTAAGCGTTTTGAGCTACCGCGTCCAATTAGTACCGTAAAATAAAGAGTGGCTGATAGCATCTATGATAGTTGGCAGCTTGTGTTGCTAACCGCGTATCAGCCAATCAATGCAACTGTCATAAATTAGCTACTCTGAGCCAACCTTAGCCAATCTTAAACAGCCATTTGGGAATTACCATGCAAAAACTCGATTTACTTTATAAAGGCAAAGCAAAATCCGTCTTCGAAACTGACAATCCAGATTATCTGATTTTAGAATTTCGTGATGATACCTCTGCGTTCAACGGCGAGCGTATCGAACAGTTAGCGCGTAAAGGCAAAGTCAATAACCGCTTTAATGCCTTTATCATGCAAAAACTCAGCGAAGCAGGCATCGAAACCCATTTTGAACAGCAATTATCGGATGAAGAAGTGCTGGTCAAACGCCTAACAATGATTCCCGTCGAGTGTGTGGTACGTAACTATGCGGCAGGTAGCCTAGTACGTCGCTTAGGATTGCAAGAAGGTCAAGCGTTGACACCACCTACCTTTGAATTATTCTATAAAGATGACGGTCTGGGCGACCCGATGGTAAATGATTCATTAGCGGTATCACTCGGCTGGGCAACGCAAGCTCAACTGGATGAAATGAAAGCCTTAACCTTTAAAGTCAATGACGTGTTATCAAAAATGTTTGATGACGGTGGTTTGATGTTGGTGGATTTCAAACTAGAATTTGGGGTATTCAAAGACCGTATCGTACTGGGCGATGAGTTCTCGCCAGATGGTTGCCGCGTTTGGGACAAACAAACCAAGAAAAAACTGGATAAAGACCGTTTCCGTCAAAGCCTAGGTGATGTGGTCGAAGGTTATGAAGAAGTTGCCCAGCGTATTGGCGTGTCTTTGGTTGATGAGTCAGGTCGATAAATCGGACGCATTCATCAAGCTAGCTAATCGCTACAGCGAATCTAATTAAGTCCAATTAAATTTGGATGACATGTGAAATAGATAAACATCTAAAACTGGGGCTTGCTCCAGTTTTGTGTTTTTAGCAGGTTATTTAAGTTTAAGTTTAAGTTTTTAGCCCTCAATATGATTAACAAAAGAGTCTTTCATTTGGACAACATTATCACTCACCAATATATCAAGCACCCGCTCACCACCTTAACCCAATTCAATCGCAATCCCAGACCTTGGCATATGCCGTTGTTTGTGGCATTTGCGATTAGTTTTCCAGTGATGGTCGGGGCGTATCTGGGTGATTTGCGCATGGGGCTACTCGCGTCACTCGGTGCGATGGTGATTTTAAACTTACCCTATACTGGGTCGTTATTGTCTCGCATGACCACGGTATTGGCGTGTAGTTTTGGGATGGTCGCGTGTTTTGCCGTTGGCTTGGTTGCCCATAACGTGCCCATCCTGACAATTCCCCTGATGTTTTTTGTGACCTTTTGGTGTACGCTTTTTAGCCGTTATTATAAGCTGCCACCGCCTGCTGGGCTGTTTATCATCATGGCGTCAGCGATTGCGCTGTTTATGCCCGCACCCGTGTCACAAATCCCACAGCTGATTGGCGTGGTGGCATTGGGCGCGTTGTTTGCGGGGATGGTGGCGTGTTTTTATGCGTTACTGCTGATTTATAACAAGCCTGTCTTGCCGCTAAAGGCACCGATGCCTGTGCGAGAGATTTTGGGTGATACCCTGATTGTATCAGCGTTTATCGCCTTATCATTGCTGCTCGCGCTGTGGCTAGAGATGCCTAAGCCCTATTGGGTGCCGATGAGCTGCTATGTCATCATGCAAGGGATGAATTTTCAAAGCATATGGATCAAGCAGATACATCGGATTGTGGGTACGGCGATTGGTATGCTGCTAGCTTGGCTATTGCTATCGGTGCATTTGAGCGATATGGGGGTGGCGCTAGGCATTTTTGGCATGATGTTTTGTATTGAGACTTTTGTGGTACGCCATTATGGGGTGGCGGTTATTTTTATCACCCCACTGACTATCTTTTTGGCAGAGTACAGCGCGGTTCATCCTACCGCAATCAGTGAGATTATCGTCACGCGGTTTTGGGATACCGTGCTCGGCTGTCTCATGGGTGTGCTAGGCGGTATTGTCATTTTATCACCGATAGTGAGGCAAAAATTACAAGTCATCGTCGATAAAATCGTGGCGAAATTGCCAATATAGCTTTTTTATCCAAAAAAACAAAAAAGCCACTCGATAGTCTGGGTGGCTTTTTTATAATCTTTAAAATTCATTTTTAAAAATAATCTTTAAAACTAACCGCTAACATGAATCGCTCAATCCCAAGACAGTCATCACCCCATCGAGTCCTGCGACGGTTACCGCATAATCTGCTTGGTCACGCACAATCGGTTTGGCGCGATAGGCAATACCGATATCAGCTAGCCCTAGCATTGGCAAGTCATTAGCGCCATCGCCGACAGCAACAGTCTCTGACAGCTTAATGCTTAAACGCTGTGCTACGGCTTGCAAAATTTCGGCTTTACGCTTGCCATCTACAATCGCTGAGGTGATTTCACCTGTCACTAGATTATCGACGATATCTAGGTCATTGGCATAACTCTCATCCATCCCTAAGCTGTTTTTCACGTATTCGGCAAAATAGTTAAAGCCGCCTGAGACCAATACCACATAGTAACCATGATTTTTCAGTGCGCTAATCAAGCGTTTTGCCCCTGGGCTAAAGGTAATGTGATTGGCAATAATATCTTCGAGCACCTCACTTGATAACCCTTTAAGCAAAGCCACACGGCGAGTAAAGCTTTCGGCAAAATCAATTTCGCCGCGCATGGCAGATTCGGTAATAGTATCAACTTGCTCACCAATCCCGGCTTTTTTTGCCAATTCCACAATCACTTCTTGCTCAATCAAGGTCGAATCCATATCAAACAACGCCAGTTTATGCGGGCGCACCAATGTCGCAAGGGGCATGACATTGATATCTACGTGATAGAGGTTGTTGGCGGCGACTTGTTTGATCCGTTGCGGTAAGTCGTTGATATCGCTATCTGATTCCAGCGTCACAATCCAGCGAATTGTCGTCACAGGACTGGTTTGCTCAGCTTGGGCGAGTGTGTCATTGGCTTGCCAATCAAGCTCATTGACTAAGGTGTCTTGATGTAAGAGGCGAATGGCAGGATGAAGGCTTGCAAGGGTTTGGCTAATTTGGCTCAATAGCCCCAATTCAAACTTGGCGGCGCTTAGGGTAATCGCGTAACTATGGGGAAAATGCTGATTAAGTTGATACAAAAAATTCGTCGTCATGGTAGTTTACCCCTTGTATGCCAAAAAAATAAACATGATAATGTAGCATTTAATCGCTCCTAAAGAAAGTTTAATCTACCCATGAATCATCTAGCTCCCCGTCAAGGCAAATTCGCTATTGTGCTACTTATTAGTTTTTGTTTACATTTTTTGATGCTTACTTTTAGTAGTGAAAAATCCCAATACGAGCAGCGTACCCAAAAGGGTGAAAAAATTGTTGAACAGTTAGCCAAAGAAGCCATGGTGGGCATCACGAGCCAAGATAGAATTAGCCTGAGCGTCTTGGCAAACCGCTACCAAGTAGATCAGGAAGTCGCCAAGCTTGTCATCAGTGACCAAAACAACCAGCCGCTGGTGCAAACGGGACAAGCGCAAAACGAAGTGGGGCAGGTGATTGACAAACCGATTATCCAAAACAACCAAGTCCTCGGTCACGCCATCATCACCATGAAAGCGGTCTCCAAAGGCGAGATTGTCAGTAGTCAATGGTTGTTTGTATTAGGGTCAGCAATTTTGCATGGGTTTTTATGGTTGATTTATGGCTATATGGCGCGCCCAACGCAGGAACAGCTTGCGCAATTGGGTGAAAAAGTCCAGCAGCATATCGCGCTTGCGCGTGGCGGTTTAGCACTCCCCAACCCTGTATTGACAGCCGATGGTGAATTGCAGTTAGACGAAGACACCTTGTACAATATAGGGGATAGCAACGCCACCGCGCAACCTGCCGCCACTGGCAAAACCATCAATGATTTTTTAAATCGAGAAAAATCAAAATCTGCTAAAGACATTCCCCAAGCCCAGCCCACAGCGACTGAGGCGACTGACAATCTGGCTCAAGAAAATACAGTAGACAGCCAAAAACAGCCTGAAATTGAATTACAAATTCATTTTTATGACCAGTATCATCTGCTAAAACGGGTGGCACCTGAAGTTGCAAAACCGTATTTTCAATTGTGTAATCAGCTATTGATGCGCGCATCAAACAGCTTGTTTAATTCCTCAAACAATGTGTTAAATCGCTATATCAAAGACGTGTATATCAAAGACAACTCGCATTTTAATGCCAACGGCGCGGTCATTCATCTAGCAGGTAAAGCCGAGCAATTGCCACTGGCAGCGGTGCTGTTGTCAAAATTGTTGATTATCCTCAACCAAGTGGTATACGAAAAACACCGTGAGCTATCGCGTTTTGCCTTGCCATTAACCATCGGTACCAGTATCAGTCATCAATTCGATGACGTACAAAAACTAATGGCAAACCACGCCAAAGAAGATGGTTTATTACTCCTGTATCCGCTGGATTTGCTTAAAACGTTAGATGGTAAAGTGCAGTTTAAAAACTTGCAACATCCGACCACTATCACAGAGCGTGAAATGGTTTGGTACAACGGTTTATCAGAAACCTTGATGACCGAACTCATTGCCAAACGCGATGATATTTTGACAGCCACAGAAAAATAAAAGAATCATGGCTATTTTTTCTTTCGCCACTTGACTTGACCGACAAAACCCATTATAAGGCTTTATGAAATTGCAAATTTATCGAATCGACCAGCGAAAGGAGCAATAAATGGCTGATCCAGATATTGATGATAGCTTTGAAGATGACAGTTTTGATGATGACGATGACGCGCGACTCGTGGATGACGACGCATCGGGTCGAAGTCGGGCAAGTAGTCTTGAAAAACGTCGTTTGATTGACAATTTATTGGAAGAAAAGCGTCTAGAGCGCTCACTCAAAGACAGTTTTGATGACGATCTTGATGACTTAGACGATGACGACGATTTTGACGATGATGAGTTGTAAGTCAAGCAAAAGGTTAATACACTAGGTATTAACCTTTCTTTTTTCAATCCGCTTTTTTGATAGCATACTAGGATAACCACCATGGATTTTGATGATTTAATCGATTTTTTAGACAGTGATGACAATGAATTTGGGCTATCGAGCATCGCTACACACGGCTTTTTAACCGCCTCTATTGTCGGCAAACCTTTAGACAATTGGCAAACCTATCTTTTTGAAGGGCATGAAAAACAAGTCAAGCCAGAGGTGCTAGCAGCCATTGAACAGTGGCGTGATGAGCTGCAAGCCATGCTGCAAGATGAGCGTGAAATTGAGCTGCCTTTTGATGTCGAAGAAACTGACTATCTCGATATTGAAAACTCAGAAATCAGCGAATGGTCGGTGGGCTTTGTTGATGCCATGTATGCCAGCGATGACGAAGAAGATGATTGGTTTGATGATGACGACAGCGAAGAAGATGTGGCAATGCTGACGTTACCGATGATTTTGTTTAGTGGCATTGATGAAGACCAACCGGATATGCAAGAGCTACTCAAAGACCCAGAGACCATGAGTCAAATGGCACAAGCCATAGAAAAAAATATCGTTGAGTTGTTCTTACTCTTTCATACCAATGACTAAATTGGGTTGTAACAAGCTAAGGGCGTATTAAATACGCCCTTTTTATTTACCGCATTATTTTTGCTCTAGTTGTGGTACGTCTGAGCCGTGGGCATTGGATAACAAACCCGATTGGCTATATAACGCCAATTTAGCACGGGTATCTGAAATATCTAGATTGCGCATGGTAAGCTGACCGATACGATCCATTGGCGTGAACGCCGCATCTTCCACTTTTTCCATTGATAGACGTTCTGGTTGGTAGGTCAAGTTGTCGGATTTAGTATTTAAGATGGTATAGTCATTACCGCGGCGTAGCTCGATGGTGACTTCACCCGTGATAGCTTTGGCGACCCAGCGCTGGGCGGTTTCACGAAGCATCAAGGCTTGTGAGTCAAACCAGCGACCTTGGTACAACAAGCGACCTAGGCGTAAACCATTGATACGGTACTGCTCGATGGTGTCTTCGTTATGAATCCCAGTGACCAAACGCTCATAGGCAATGTGCAACAGCGCCATAGCAGGGGCTTCATAGATACCCCGTGATTTGGCTTCGATGATACGGTTTTCAATTTGGTCACTCATCCCAAGACCATGACGACCGCCGATTTCGTTGGCTTTTAAAATCAAATCCACTGGGCTATCAAAGGTTTCGTCATTGATTGCCACGGGCATGCCTTGTTCAAAGCGTACTGTCACTGTTTCTTTGTCGATTTTGACATTGTCATCCCAAAATGCCACACCCATAATCGGCTCAACGATGTGCATGCTGGCATCCAAAAACTCCAAGTCTTTGGCTTCATGCGTCGCGCCGAGCATATTTGAGTCGGTTGAGTAGGCTTTTTCTTTGGACATTTTGTAGTCAAAGCCATTGTCGATTAAGAACTGTGACATCTCGCTACGACCGCCCAATTCATCAATGAAGGTTTGGTCAAGCCACGGCTTATAGATTTTAAGGGCAGGGTTGGTGAGTAAACCGTAACGGTAAAAACGCTCAATATCATTGCCTTTATAAGTTGAGCCATCGCCCCAAATGTTGACATCATCTTCTTTCATGGCAGTGACTAGCATGGTGCCTGTGACCGCACGACCCAGTGGCGTGGTGTTGAAGTAGGGCATACCACCGGTGCTGACATGAAACGCACCGCATTGAATTGCGGCAATACCTTCAAGCGCCAATTGCAAACGGCAATCAATTAAACGCGCTTTGACCGCACCATATTGGTCGGCTTTTTTGGGAATGGCGTTGTAATCGTCTTCGTCAGGTTGACCTAAGTTCGCGGTATAAGCGTATGGCAGCGCGCCTTTTTGCTTCATCCAAAGTAGCGCAGCTGAGGTGTCAAGTCCGCCTGAAAACGCGATACCGACTTTTTGCCCAACGGGGACAGATTGTAAAATGGTGGCGTTATTGGTGGCATTGTTTGTGGTATCGTGGCTCATAAGCTTCCCTATCCAATTCTCAAAAAATAATCTGTAAAATCAACCTATCGAATTATTGTAACATTTTTGTCAACGTGTTTTTCGCCATTTTTTGACAATTACCCATAATTTGTCACAATAAAAAAGCCAATCATTTGATTGGCTGTATGGGCTAAATCGCGGTTATTGGTACAAGACTTCTACGATTTCGTATTCGACTTCGCCGCTTGGGGTTTGGATTTTGGCTTCATCGCCTTCTGATTTGCCAATCAGACCGCGCGCGATGGGTGAGTTGATGGAGATTTTATTGGCTTTAAAATCTGCTTCGTCATCACCCACAATTTTATAGCGTTTTTGCTCTTCGGTATCGAGATTTTCAATCACTACCGTGACGCCAAACACCACGCGACCTTCTTGCGGTAGTTTGAGCGGGTCAATGACTTCAGCCCCGCCCAGTTTGGCTTCGATATCGCGAATACGGGCTTCACAAAATCCTTGCTGCTCACGGGCAGCATGGTACTCGGCATTTTCTTTTAAATCGCCATGTTCGCGCGCTTCGGCAATCGCCGCGGTAATACGTGGACGGTCAACGGTTTTGAGCTGTTTGAGCTCTTCTTCTAAAGCCGCGTGACCTTGAGGCGTCATTGGATAACGTTGCATAGGGGATTCCTTTTGTCACAAATAGGGATTCAAACGGCAAGATTGCCAAAGTAACAAGTCACAAAAAATGGTCATCAACTCTCGTGATTAACCATTATCTATTTTGTATAGATGAAAAAAACCATGCTAGACAGGGCTACTGCCTAACAAGGTTCTAGTAAAAAATTTGCTGTGCTGCGTCAATCACCACAATAACGGTATTTTACTTGATAACGGCTTGTGATGCAAAGCATTCACTCAATTGACTGTATGAACCCTGACATTACCAAGCTGAGCTGATGGTAACACCCACGGCTTTATTTTCATACCAAGGTAAAATAGTGGCATTGTCAAACGGTTGCGTCATCACCAAACCACTGACGACACCCAGCGCGCAGCCAGCAACCACATCACGGGTATGGTGCTTGTCGGCATCCACACGTGACCAGCCCACATAGGCGGCAGGAATCATTGCCATCGAGCCATAGCGCCAGCCATAGCGTTGACCGATGAAAGTCGCGCCCGCGCAAGAATCACTAGCATGCCCTGATGGAAATGAGTAATCTTCGCCATTGGGACGTTCGCCCCATGCGGTGTCATTGGTGGCGTATTTGAGCGCATAGGTAGCCGCCAAATTGGTTGCCATGGTTTTGCCTAGTTGATAGACGCCTTCTTGGTCATGTTTGGCAAGTGCCATGCCTAAGCCTGCTACCGGGATAGCAATATGCAATATATCGCCCGCTTTTTCGCTATCGCTTTTGGCATATACCGTTGTGGTTGGCGCTAATACAGCAGCGAGCAGTATGATGTTAAAGGTCTTAGAAGGTTGTCTCATGGCATTCACACCCTGATTGTGGTTAATGGTCAAAACATTGATAAACATGGCTATACTTAGGGCAAACCTAGTATACACCCCAAACCTTAGGATTATCTTAACCCATAAAAAAATACTGATAGCACTGGCTATCAGTATTTTAGACTAGCGGTGGTTATCCCTGTGTCTGTGTATGTAGCGCTTGGAGCTTATACACATCAAATGGTAGCTGCACTTTATACGCTTGGGTAACTGCTGCCGCGGCATTTAAGGTGGTCACATTAAATACTTTATGCTGTAAGGCTGAGCGGCGAATCGAGAATGAGTCTTCATGCGCTTGTTTGCCTTCAGTGGTATTGACCACAATCGCAATCTCACCGTTTTTGATGGCATCGACGATATGTGGGCGACCCTCGGTGACTTTGTTGATGCGCTCACAGGCGATACCTGCTTCGGTCAAGATTTTTTGTGTACCTGAAGTTGCCACAAGTTTAAAGCCATAGTCGGCAAATTGTTTTGCCACTGGTACCAGATTGGCTTTGTCGCTTTCACGCACTGATAAGAACACTTTTTTAACTTCATTCTCCACTGGCAAACCGGGCAATCTATCATTACTGCCGATGATGGCTTTGTAGTAAGCCTCACCAAAGGTCTGACCCACACCCATGACTTCACCCGTTGATTTCATCTCAGGGCTTAAGATGGGGTCAACGCCTGGGAATTTGGCAAAAGGGAAGACCGCTTCTTTGACCGCAAAAAATGTTGGAATCACCTCAGTGGTAAAGTTTTGTTCCACAAGCGTTGTGCCAGCCATACAACGCGCAGCGACTTGTGCAAGTGAAGTGCCGATGCATTTTGATACGAAAGGCACCGTACGTGAGGCACGCGGATTGACTTCAAGAATATAAACCACACCATCTTTGACCGCGTATTGGACGTTCATCAAGCCCACCACACCCAGCTCTTTTGCCATCGCCACGGTTTGTTCGCGCATCACATCGCAAATCTCTTGGCTGAGTGAATACGGGGGGATTGAACACGCTGAATCGCCGGAATGCACGCCCGCTTGTTCGATATGCTGCATGATACCGCCAATCACCACATTGGTGCCGTCAGAGATACAATCCACATCCACTTCAATCGCATCATCCAAGAAGCGGTCAAGTAACACAGGGGCTTCATTAGACGCTTGTACGGCTTCACGCAAATAACGACGCAGTTCGTTTTCGTTGTAGACGATTTCCATCGCGCGACCGCCCAACACGTAAGAGGGACGGACAACTAAGGGATAGCCCACTTGCGTCGCTTTGACGATACCGTCTTCGGTACTGGTCGCCAAGGCATTGGGCGGCTGAGTAAAGCCTAATTGCTGAATCATGTGTTGGAAACGTTCACGGTCTTCTGCACGGTCAATCGCATCTGGGCTGGTACCGATGATATGCACGCCAGCGGCTTCCAATGCGCGCGCTAATTTTAATGGCGTTTGTCCACCGTACTGCACAATCACGCCTTCGGGTTTTTCGATGCGCACGATTTCAAGCACATCTTCTAACGTAATAGGCTCAAAGTACAGACGGTCAGAGGTGTCATAGTCAGTTGAAACTGTTTCAGGGTTACAGTTGACCATGATGGTCTCATAACCATCTTCACGCATTGCCAAGGCGGCATGCACACAGCAATAGTCAAATTCAATACCTTGACCAATGCGGTTGGGACCACCACCGATGACCATGATTTTTTTGTTGTTGGTTGGATTGGCTTCACATTCGTCATCATAGCTTGAATACATATAAGCGGTTGACGTCGAAAACTCCGCGGCACAGGTATCCACGCGTTTGTACACAGGATACACGCCCAAATCCCAACGTTTTTTACGCAGTTGTTTTGTGAAATACCCAAGAGCGTTGCCAAGCGTAAATCTGATAACCCTTTACGTTTGAATTGACGCAAGTTGTCGCGGGTCAAACCGCCAAAGCCAGTTTCTTTCACCAATTTTTCCGTTTTGACGATGTCTTCAATTTGCACTAAAAACCAAGGGTCAATGCGAGTAAACTCAAACACCTCATCCACGCTCATGCCAAAACGGAAGGCATCAGCAATGTAGAAAATACGGTCAGGTGTGGGGGTTTTTAACTTAACTTTTAAGGTGCTGCGAATGGTATCCTCGTCTTGATTGAAATCAAGATACTCATCAAAACCATTCACGCCAATCTCAAGACCGCGTAACGCTTTTTGCATCGACTCTTGGAAGTTACGACCAATCGCCATCACTTCACCCACCGATTTCATTTGGGTAGATAAGGTGCTGTCAGCTTGGGGGAATTTTTCAAAGTTAAAGCGCGGTACTTTGGTCACCACATAGTCAATGGCGGGCTCAAAGCTGGCTGGGGTCAAGCCGCCTGTAATGTCATTGCTAAGTTCATCGAGCGTGTAACCGACCGCAAGCTTTGCTGCGATTTTGGCAATTGGGAACCCCGTGGCTTTAGATGCCAAGGCAGATGAACGGCTGACACGTGGGTTCATCTCGATGACCACCATACGACCTGTTTTTGGGTCAATACCAAATTGTACGTTTGAACCACCGGTCTCCACGCCAATCTCACGCAGCACCGCCAATGACGCATTACGCATGATTTGGTATTCTTTATCCGTCAAAGTCTGAGCAGGTGCCACAGTGATAGAGTCACCTGTATGCACACCCATAGGGTCAAAGTTTTCAATCGAACAGACGATGATACAGTTGTCTTTTTTGTCACGGACAACTTCCATCTCGTACTCTTTCCAACCGATTAGGCTTTCATCAATCAATAGTTGGTGAGTGGGCGATAAGTCAAAACCGCGCTCACAAATCTCGACAAATTCGTCACGGTTGTAAGCGATACCACCACCCGAACCACCCATGGTAAACGATGGGCGAATGATGCAGGGAAAGCCGACTTTGGCTTGAATAGCGAAGGCTTGTTCCATGGTTTCAGCCACTTCGGCGCGCGGGCACTCTAAGCCGATTTTTTTCATCGCTTGGTCAAACAGGTTACGGTCTTCGGCTTTTTCGATGGCGTCTTTGGTCGCGCCAATCAGCTCGCAGCCATATTTTTCCAGTACGCCATGCTTGTCCAAGTCTAACGCACAGTTGAGCGCGGTTTGTCCGCCCATGGTGGGCAAGATGGCATCGGGGCGTTCTTTATCAATGATGCGCTCTACCGTTTGCCAGGTGATAGGCTCGATGTAGGTCGCATCTGCCATGACAGGGTCAGTCATGATGGTGGCTGGATTTGAGTTAACCAGAATGACGCGGTAGCCTTCTTCACGTAAGGCTTTACAGGCTTGTGCGCCTGAATAGTCAAATTCACAGGCTTGTCCGATGACAATTGGACCTGCGCCGATGATAAGAATGGATTTGATGTCGGTACGTTTTGGCATAGCTTCTCTCTTACTAACAATTAGTTAAAAGGCGGACTTGGCATTAATTTAATAACATTTTCAATTTTGTTAAAATCTTTTTGATTAACATTGACCAATTCTAAATTGCGAATTTTGGCGACAACATAATGAAATACATCAAAGTTCTGTTTATCGAGTCTGATACCTGTGTCTTTCGATGAAAAATCCTGACTACGGCTAAAGTGAAAAATTCTAGCGGAAGGATTGGCTTCTTTATCAGTGATATTAAATTCAACAAAATCGTCTAAAATTTCTTGGGCTTCATCAATTGAAATACTTTTTACACCTCGTAATACTTCATAACGAATCAAAGGGGTAATGGCAATCGTGGCATTTTGAGCGATTAAGTCATTAAATTTTTGTTTTGCTTCAATATGATTAGGATTATCATCCTTTCCATCAATCACAGCGATTAAAATATTAGCATCCACTAAAACAGATTTTTGATTCATTTTTTCACCTATCTGTTTATCCTATTTATTTAATAGGGCTAATAATTTTTGTTTCGCTTTGGTTTGGTCAATGTGTTCCATGTTTTCACGTTTCAATTGATTTAAATCGACATCAAACGCATCTTGTAATACATTTTCTAGTAACCGAGTATTGGGTGAATTTATTTCTTGACTTCTTACCACACCATCAGCATCACGTTTTAATAAATACGCTTCACCTTCAGCCAGTTGTGATAATACTAAGGGTGAATGAGTAGCGATATAAAAGGTGGTGTTAGGAAATAAATTTTTCAGCGTTGGCACGATTTTGGTTTGCCATTCGATGTGCAAATGGCTTTCGATTTCATCAATCAACACCACGCCTTTGACATTTAACAAATCGGTGGCGTTGGTAAATGCTGAATAAGCGGAAATAATAGATTGAATGATTTTAACAACTGAGATAAAACCAGAGCTTAATTCACTTAACTCTCGTTCTTGTCCTTCAATGGTGAGAAATACATTGCCGTCACCATCGATTTTTAGGGTTTTTTCAATACGGCTGTCTAAAATATGTAGGGCATTTAAAACCGTATCAATATCAACTTTACGATTGTCTTCTTCTTTTTGGTAGGGGTTGACAGATTTGGCACGCTCCGTGAACCATCTATGAATATCAGTTTTCATATTAAAGTTTGATAATAACTGATTGTTAATAGAATGCTGTATTAGAACACTTATCTGTTCATGATTTAAGGTAGCATTGCTATCATTTCTATAAATAGCACTACGTTCACTTGCACCCAAAAATGCAATTGCATCAATATCTTGGGAATTTATTTGTTTAAAAAGTTGATTGTAGTCAATACTATCATCTGTTAATAAAACGCCTTTACCTTTGAAA
>ERZ500983.22-NODE-22-length-51452-cov-4.651225_pt1 | contig 51452 bp, 45 predicted proteins | sample MGYA00248866_ERZ500983 | MGnify/ENA primary metagenome ERZ500983 (study PRJEB25958, sample SAMN03398542) | human skin metagenome | study: EMG produced TPA metagenomics assembly of the Human Skin Microbiome Metagenome (human skin metagenome) data set. | reverse complement strand
AGCAAATACGCAATTATAATTGATGATTAAGGTAAATTATTTTTAATATTATCGTATTTGCTGTCGACTATTTTTAATTAGATTGAAAGGTAAAAAACCGTTAGCATGTTCAAACACTAACGGTTTTTGATTTATTTATGGAGATTGAGTTTTTCACCCAATTGATGAAATTTTTGGTTTATTTCATCACGAAATGCGTCCAATTTTGACGAATGGTCAGCTTTGCGTTGTTCACGCCATACTTGTTGCAAGTGTTTAACCGACTGGTCATGTGCTTCTTTGGCTGCGATTATTTCACTTTGTACATGAGCTACGTCAAAGCGTTGGCTATGCGTGTTATACTGCGCAAAAAAGTCGTTGAGTGGTTGCTCGTTTTGCTCTTGAACCAACGTTAAAATCGCCACTTCACCGTCTTTTAGATTTTGGGCAACGTATTCAAGTAACGATGATTGACCAAAAGATGCTACCGCACCGACATCACTACCGAGTACCATACCCAGTGAACCGCCGATTAACAGGCCTGCAGGTCCGCCCAATACGCCAAGCAACGCACCAAACAGACCACCCATAACTGCCCCACCACTGATTTGTTCGCCTTGGTCTAGGCTATCTACTGTTGTGATCACACTGTTTTCTTTTTTAATGAGTAACGCTTGCGCAATCAAGGTTTCAGCGTTGCTTTTGTAGGCTTTTAGCTCGGTAAAGGCTTTGTAGGCTTCAGTTGATACATCAAAAATAGTGACTAAAATATTTTGTTGTGCTTTCATGTCTGTTATCCTTATTTTTTTAATTAGGTTTTTTTAATTAAAGGTTATAAAAATCTTTATTAAACGCTTCTTTTAGATTGGTTGGCTCGGCACGTTTTTTATGATTTAAACGATGACGCGTGGTCGAGGCGGTTTGATAGGCACGCAGTCGCGCATGTTGCAAATTACCAATCGGACGGTTGGCTTCAATACAGCGAAACGGGGTAAATGACAAGTGTTCCATAATGTCAAAATTGCCGTCATCTGGTACATCTTGGCAAGGGATGGTGAGTTTTGCCACGGTCACAAAAGGCGCATCTTTTTCATCCCATTCTTTGGTCAAGTCATTGATGGGTTGGTCTTTTAAGTTACGGCACAGCTGGATTTGCACATCAAACTCATAATCATGCTCACGGATTTCTTGTAAAATCAGAGGACGAATCGCCTCGTTAGTAGCGTTGACATCGAGATTTCGGCGTTTGATTTTGGCTTGTGACGCTTTGGTCGGGGCGACACGGATTTTTGCCATATAGTCGCCATGACGCACCGCCCCTTGTGAGTAAAAACTGTATAACAAGGTATTTTGCGGTTTGATGGTTTTAAATTTACTAAAAGCCCTAAAAGTCTTGAGGGATTCTTTGGATGGCAGTTTTTTGCCATATTGGGTAACCCAGTCAAAGGCAAATTTGGCTTGACCTTTCGCGCCTTTGGCAAAATAATCATTTAATTGTAAAAATAGCCGTGAAATATAACTATAGTCTTGGATAGTATTACAAAAGAAAATAGGAAAATTAATCAGATTGTAGTCAAAGTTTGGGCTATCTGGCTCATCTGGCAGTAATTTTTCGCCTTTGACACCAAAGACTTTAATCGCCAACCCTTGAGAAAGCCCCAACTTGTTGTCGGCAGCCACACGAGATGAGCCGTTAGAAAAACGAATCACCGCTTCATGACGAGCGGGTTTGGCATAGATACCTTGGGCATATTCTTTGGGCAGTTTTGGTAAAATCTCAAAGTTGGCTTTTAACGCACAGTAGCCTTTGGCATGGGCATCTCGGGTGTGATAGTTGATTTTGCTAACCGTGTCTGATTTGCCGATATAGTCACGAATATCTGCAGTGATTTGGTCGATGGCTTTTTCATCGTCACTCGTAAGCTGGTCGATGGCTGGGTCAAACTTGGCATAACGACGACCGAATAATTTATTTAACATGATGATTGTCCTTTGTTATTTTCATTATTTTATAAGATTAGCAGTACTAAAAACGCCTAACCTTTTTTTATTTAGTTTTACTCTAATATGAATTTTCGTTAAGCTCACTAATCCATTTAAGTGCCGACAAGCTTGGTACAAAAAGATATTCACCGCCTTGTAGGGTATTAAATTGCAAAATATTGGTATGACGCTTACGAATTGGCTCATCGGGTACAGTGAACACATCGCTATCAGCGTCACTACCTGCGTGTACGCCTAGCATTGGGTCACGTTCTTCCCCAAGGTTCATAAAGTTACCGTCATTAATCCATTGGCTTTGCAAAAACTCAAGCGTGTCCATGGCATGCGCGTTGATACCGATAAAAAATAAACCCCGCTCTTGACCGTCGTCTTGGGTCACGTTGGGCGGCACGATATCGCCATACGATACACTACGACGGATGATACGGTGAAGACGTACATCGCTTAGAATAAAGTCTTTGGTATTGCGTGGGTTCATACGGCGAGCATGAGCACCAAACGGGCAGCCTTTGCCATAGGGATCGTCCGTGTAGTCAAATTTATTGTTTGCTACATTGTCTTTGCCGAGGGCTTCATCATCGTGATCTGGGCTTAGGGTGATGGGGGCACCCGAACGCCAGCGACCAAACATTTTTGCCCCCAGTTTATCGGCTTTAGCTGGGTCATTGTCGCTTTGTTCTAGGCAATAGCGGTGAAAGTCAGCCACATTACTGCGGTATTTTCGCAGTACCATAAACGAGCCGTTTTTTCCCAATACTTCAGGCTGTGGCATGGGGGGTACCACGCCCGCTTCACCTTTATAACCTAACACAAATTCACCCGCCGCAATCGGGCGTTCGGTGTTATTTTCAAGGCTGATACCACTGCCATCAACTTCTGGGTTACTGATGCCATCGCGATAACCGAACACGTTTTTGACGTCACCATCTGCGCCAAAATCATGTTCCACCAAGATTTCGATGGCGTTACGGCTGATATCTAGATAAGGGGCAAACGCCTGTTTAAGTTCGTCAAGTTTGGCTTGCCATTTTTCTTGGCTATCGGCAATCACCGCGCCGCAAATATGAATATCGCCTTTATCACCAAATGGCGCAAGCCAGTTGCTAGGGTCATTATCGCCTTTGTCACCCAAGATATCGGAGCGACCTGCCATACCTGTTTTGAAATTTTCTGGGAAAGAATCAAGCGAGCTTTGCGGTAAGCCTAAAGCTTTTAGCCCCTCATACGTCATCACAATAGTCAAATTGGCATCCATATCTTTTTGGAAATTTTTTGAGCCTGTGACGTTTGGTAATACCGATTTTAGTAATTCACGACCCGCGTTGCTGTCATTGACTTTTAGCGCGACAAGCGTGCCATAGTAAGGCGCAGGGCGGTCATGCAAAATGATGGCTTGAATATCCTCAAGCTCTATCGTGGCGATATTGGGATAGATAGCGTTCGTTGCCCGTGTGGTGACGCTGTGCAGCTGCGTGCTGATTTTTTGTTTGGCTTCGTGTACCCGTTCTTTGACACTGCCTTTCTCAGTGGGTGTATCGCTGTGTTCAAATTTGTCTTTAACGGCCTCTATACCATGCTCGATACCATCTTGTAGATGGGTTTTTAATTTGCCAAGTAGGCTTTCATTCGCTGGGTTGTCGTTATTCATGGTCGTTCCTAGCAGAGAATTTTAAAAATTTGATGCTAAGAACCTGCTCACCATACACCACGCTAAATATCGCTTATGGTAAAAATCACGCAACAAATGGCTTTTGTATCGAAATTTTAACCTAAAGCTTGCCCATTCAGAGTACGCTAAGAGTACGCTGACAAACGTGATATGGTGAATACAAGTTCTAAGTCAGCTTATTGGGCTTGTTCAATGGCTTTATTGATGCCACGCACGATTTTGTCATTACGCGCAATATCACGAACCGTCAGATGAGGCACACCCACATACCAACCGGTAGCGGTAATCTGATGGTCAAGGATGAATTGCTTAACCGTCGGGCTTTTAATCCCAGGCCAACCCTCTACATTGCCAAAAATCAAGTCCATGAGTTCTGGAATTTTGGTAGCAAAGTCATTAATGTAAGCATCCCAATCGCCATCATAGGCGGTACAAAACAGTAGCTTGGTGTCATTGTCTAAAAACACCAACCGCAAATCATGCAAGGTGCCTACATTGGTCGCCCCTGCAAGATTGCCTTTGGTGATTTCTAAAATTCGCTTGATACGAGCTGCCCCATCTTTGGTTAAGGGAGCGATGGCGGTGAGTTCAGACACTTTGCCTGATTTTAAGCCCTTTTCACCGGCACTGGTGACAGAATGGTCATAGCCATCATTAGCGCCCTCTTTGAAGTTTGCCATGAGCATTTGTGCTTTCAATGCCACATCGTCTAATAAAGAAAGTTTTTCGTTGTTTTCAGTTGTCATGTTTTATTGCCCTTATAGTTAGTTGATCATTAAGTAAAGTGCTTGATTTAAATTTATTTATCTCATAGTTTTATTATTTAAAATTTAAATCCTTTTTATTATATAAGCCGCAAAAAGCAAAAAGCGTTAAAATAACTTTTATCACCCATAAAATTACAAAACTAAACTATTGATTAAAAAATGACATACTAGAAACCATAAAACCGAAGCATTAATTTAAAAAATTCTCATTACAATCAATAGATTATTTAACTTTTAAATATAAAATCTGTGTAGAAAAATCACTTTTCCTGCTATGTGGGACCTCAAAAAATTTGGGACCTTGGACTTTGATGATTAACTTTAGCAAAGTAGCTTGCTGGTCTAATCTCACCCTATAACTGGCTACCACTTTTAAAAAAAGTGTTTATCAGTTAAAAGGTCTATCAGTTAAAAGATGCTTATCATGGCTAGGGTGGATTCCGCGTACTCTGTCGGATAATAGATATATAGTTAAAGAAATATAGAAGTGCTACAATAACAAAATGGCATACTCAACCGACTACCGACAAATGATACTGGACAAGCACGAAGCAGGAAGAAGCATTCGTAGCCTTGCCCAAGAATTTAATATCAGCACACGCACTTTACAAAACTGGAAAAAACAACCAGAACGTAAAGTGGTTAAAACTCGTAAAGGCAAAATCGACATGGCTTTACTCAAGCAAGATGTCGAAAAATACCCTGATAGCTACCAACGAGAGCGAGCCGTACGTTTCAACTGCACTCAAAGAGCAATTGGGATAGCCTTAAAGCGGCTTAAAATCACTCAAAAAAAAGATACTTAAACACCCACAGGCAGATGAAATAAAACGTCAAGTGTTTATCGAGCAACTGGCAGACTATCAAAGCAGCAACCGACCTATTATCTACCTTGATGAATGTGGCTTTAAAACTAGTAGCTATCGCCCTTATGCTTATGCACCAAGGGGACAAAAATGCTTTGATAGCTACAACTGGCAGCTAAAAAGTACCACCAATGCGATTGGGGCTATTCATGGTAATCAGCTGTTTGCTGTAGGGCTATACGATTTTAATATTAACGCTGATGTCTTTTATCATTGGACAAAAAATCTGTTATTACCTGCATTGTCACCACATAGCTTGATTGTAATGGATAATGCTAGATTTCACATTCGAGAAGATATTAAAAATCTTATCGAGCAAGCAGGTCATACAATTCTTTGGTTGCCGCCTTACAGTCCTGACCTCAATCCCATTGAACATATTTGGGCTTGGGTTAAAAGGTTAAGACAAGATTGGCGACTTGATGATATCGATAAGCTATTCTTCTACTTTATGTGGATTTGTGGTAGTTTTTAATTTCTTTTACTATAAATTCAACTTCATCATCTTCAATAGAAACCTGTGATTTTTCGTAATCAGCGAAGACTGGTGCATCTTCAATGATATATCGTTCATGCTGTGCAACTTGAAGCGTTAAATCCAATTGCTGACGACTAAACATTGATTCCGTATGCTTAGGTAATTCCTGTTCAATCTTATCTAAATTTAAATTTACTCTATTTGGGAAGTCATTGAAATTTTTAATAATTTCCGCGTGTTTAATGCGATAAAATAAAAAAGTTATTGTGTCTTTATGTGTCGGATTCTCAAGTATCAATAAGCGACAATGCGGCTCAATCACAATTTTGACAGGATAAGCTCGATATTCACGCTCTTCATCATGCTGTTGGCTGTGATAAATAATTTTCAATGGTTCATCTTGCTGCAATGCTTGATAGATCGTTAATTCATCTTCTGGTTTTATACCCTCAAATTCAGCTTGTAAAGGTTTGAAGTAAATGCGCTTGCGCCAATTATTGATTTTCTTTTCTACTTCTAATTGATTATTAGCACTATCAAACAACCATCTAGCATTCTCAAGCAAATTTTTTGGTGCAACTTTTTTAAGAAAACTTTCTGCCAATAACAATAGCATTGCTGTGCTACTATCAGTTTTATCCAAATTAGCTGAAGATGGTAAATAATACGTATTTGGCTTTTTATGTATTTCAGCTCTCAATCCCTGTTTTAATGCGTCACTAAGACTATCCAAATCACGCTGTATTTGGCGCCTTTGGGAGTCATTAGGTTCACCTTGCAACTCGTAAGCTTGTATGACATTTTCATGCTTTGCTAATTCGATTAAAGTTTTTGCTTGAGACTCTATCCTAGGCAACGCTTGATACAAGGCGAATAGTCTTTCTATCTGTGATTTCATAAATTGTCTCAATCCAATAACTGGACGCTAGTTTAAGAAAATCATAGCATAACGATCCAAAAATTTAATGACATTTAAATAACTTTAAAAATCTTTTTAAACATCATAGAGCGATTATAACTAACCAATCGGACATCTGATGTCCAATATCATTGTTATACTTTTCCAATATTAATGGCTACTGGATATAAATATGAAACGATTTACCATTATCGATGTCGACTGGAAAGAATTCCCCATGCACCCTGAGAAATTTGATGGCTATCAGTTAGGTCTCAAATGTAAGGTGGTTTTTGAAGAGCCAATTGAAAGAAATGAAGAATGTGGCTATGGCGATGATAAGTTTTGTTTTACTTTAATTGCCTTAGATGATGAAGGATTTGCCATTTTTGAAGTTGAGTTCTGGGATTACAGTTTGCCTGCAATTGGCAAGAAAAGCCGCGTCATATCAAAACGCTTCAGCTGTGAACAAGAAGAATACGATCTTATCCATAGCTGGGTACTTAAATAAATGATTTATCATTGCCACAGCGACTATAGGATTATCAATCATGGAAAACTTAATAACTAATTATTACCCAAATAATAACCTACCTGTGACTGCCATCTTATACCAACAAGATAGTAACTTTAACGGCGTTGAAGCACATTTTGCTTTTTTTAATGTAAATGCCCACTTTGATAGCGAAAAATTACTAGATTTTAAACAACAAGTTGGTGCTGAATTATTAGTTGGTATCGTAACTAATAAAGATGATATGAGTGACGACAGTGTAGAGGTCGCTGACAAAATTATGTGGTGTGAGCCTGATGATGTTGATATTTTGGTGGCGACAATCAACCATGTAACCAGCAATGAGAATTTTATAAGTATTGATAAAAATGATTTTTTGATTTGTTTTGAAAATACTAATACCGCAAGGTTTATTTCTTATCGCACTACCAATGATAATTTCAATGATTTATCTAGGTATGCTAATAAATTTCAGGTTGTAGCAGATTTATCACCAAAATATGAAGCACTTATTATGCATATTAGTGCAACTGACAACTTTGACTTTGGTAACCAAGAAAAAATTAGTAAGCCGATGGAAATATTTATCGCAGAGCAAAGCAGTATTTTTTATGGTATTTCATTTACAGCTAAGGATAATCGCTGTGATATTGCGACATTCGCTTTTTGGTATGACAATAACGGATCAAAGCTGTCGTCAAAAAAATCACAAAACCAATTACCATTATCCAAAAAGCAGTGGGATGTGAGCTTGCTCTCGCTACTAGCCAGTAAATCATCTGCATTTGATAATAATGCCATTCATCTATTTATGGGCTATCAATACCCAAAACAGGCAACTTATTTAAATCTTACTAAAGCCCCACATTTACTCATGACAGGTCGTTCAAAAGATACGACCAACAAAATGTTGCACACCTTAATGGTGAGTATCTTAATGCAATATAACCCTGAGCAAGTTAGGCTTATGCTCATTGATAGTGAAAAACCCGTGTTTACGGATTATCAAAACTTACCACATCTGATAGCCCCAATTAATGATAGGAAAAATGCCGCTCAAAATTTGGCTTGGTGTCTGTTAGAAATGGAACGTCGTTATCGATTAATGAGTCTAACCAAAACAAGAAACTTGGTGGACTTCAATCAAAAGATGGAAGAAACTAACGAACTTAGCAAATTAATAGCTCGTTACCGAGTGGTTGATAATCCCATTATTGATTTTGAGCAGATTTCAGCCCTATTTCAACCCTTACCAAGAATTGTGGTCATCGTCAGTGAGTTAAAAGAGCTGATGCTAGATGGTACATTATCGAATGAAAAAATGATAATCAACATTGCGCAGAAAGCCTGTGCAGCGGGAATTCATTTGATTTTATCGACTAATTATCCTTCTGTGGATGTGATTACAGAATTAATAAGAGCCAATATCCCAACTCGGCTAAGCTTTGAAGTCAATACTAAATCTGATTCACAAACCATTTTAGATAGTTCGGGTGCAGAACTGCTAACCAGTGAGGATATGCTATTTTTACCTTCTGGTAGCGATGAATCAAAATATCTACAACCTATTTTTGCAACACAAACTGAAATTAATCAAGCTTGTGAAAAATGGCAACTCGATGAAAGGCAAAATTATGTGGTGACTCAGTCGCAGGAAATTAATGAACTGATTGAATCGTATATGCAGGAAATACCCATGCGGTTTTATGACCCATCTCAACCAGATCCACTATATGATGAAGTGGTAAGGTCTATCCGAGAAGGTGGTAAGGTTTCAGCATCGAGTATTCAGCGCAAATTTAGTATCGGCTATAACCGTGCTACTCGGTTAATCGATAGAATGGAAGCGGAAGGCATTGTAAGTAGTGTGGATAAAAGTGGCAGAAGGGTGATATTGCAAATGCTTACAAATTTTGAAAGAAAAAATTGAGACAGTGATTGTTTATAAAATTTTTAGTTTTCGTATTACGGCAAAACCCAAACATTTAAACAAACTTTGTTTGCTATCGAACAAATTCAAAACTTAGATTAACTTAAATTATTATTAAATTCACTTAAAACCCCGATTTCACGGTCGGGGTCAGTTTAAAAAATTATAAAAAAAGCGTGGTCACAAAATGGTCACGTTTTGGTCACGGTCTAAAATTTTGCAAAAAATTGATTAGTTAAATTAACAAAGCATTTTTAGTAAAAAAAGGGGCAGAAAGCTTGAAAGCCTTGATACAGGCGGATTTATAGACAATAAAAAAGCCTAACTATTAAGTTAGGCTTTCTTGAATTTGGAGCGGGAAACGAGATTCGAACTCGCGACCCCGACCTTGGCAAGGTCGTGCTCTACCAACTGAGCTATTCCCGCATTAGGTGGTCAACTAGCAATTTTGAATTTTTGTTGCGTCGTTGTGGATGCGTATTATAAGGATTTTTGACACGGCGTCAAGCATTTTTGCAAAAAAAAATCAAAAAAATGCGTTTTTTTTAAATTTAACTGTTTTTACTGGGTTTCATGGGGAAGTAGTTTTTTTTGACTCCTTATTCTCTTATTAATTTTTTCCTTTCTACCCATAGTTATTAGATTGTTTTATCACACTCTGAAACACACCATGTATCTATCGTTACGCAATTACTGCAAATCTCAGCAGATTGTTTTTTAATGACTTCGCTATAATGCGTTTAAACTTCCTATTTCTCTTGGTCCTTTTTGCTGTATTTGGAGATAACGATAAGATGAAAATTTCACAAAAACTCATGAGGTCAAGTTTGGCGGCATCGGTCATTGCGGTAGGTGCCACCGGTTGCTCGACCACCACTGATACGGGTGCAATTGGCGTCGACCGTAATCAGTTGTTGGTAGTATCCGATCAGCAGGTGCAACAACTTTCCAAACAAGCTTTTCAACAAGAAATTGCCGCCGCCCGTGCCAAAGGTCTGCTTGATACCAATCCGGCACAGTTGGCACGTTTACAGAAAATTTCTCAGCGTTTGATTGCACAGACAGGTGCCTATCGCAGCGATGCAAGACAATGGCCGTGGGAAGTGCATGTCATTAAAAGTAATGAGCTTAATGCGCACGTATTCCCCGGCGGTAAAATTGTCTTTTACTCAGGTATTATCGATCGTTTGAGTCTAACCGATGCTGAGATTGCTGCGATTATGGGTCATGAGATGGCGCATGCATTGCGTGAGCATACCCGTGAGCGTCTATCGCGTGACGTGGCGACCCAAACAGGGATTGGTATTGCCGCAAGTGTATTAGGTTTATCTCAAGGTCAGGCGCAGTTAGCAGGCTTAGCTGGGGATTTGGGTATTTCCCGTCCCAATAGCCGTACTCAAGAAACGGAAGCTGATTTGATGGGGCTAGAGTTGATGGCACGGGCAGGTTACGACCCTAATGCAGCAGTTAGCCTATGGCGTAAAATGCAGAGTGCGGGCGGTCGCGGCGAGCCACCTCAGTTTTTAAGTACCCACCCGGTGAGCTCAACACGTATTGCCACTATTCAATCATTATTGCCACGTGTGATGCCATTGTACCAACAAAGCCGTTACCGTTAATGTTAACTTCGTATTTTATAAGCCAATATTGAGTTGATATTGGCTTTTTTAGTGAGCAAATTTAGTGATCAAAACCTGGGGTTGATTAAAAATTTGCTTATCCACAATAATTGTCCATCAATTTATCTAGCAAGCCTAACAAGTTGTCAAAAAAACCGATGGATTGAAGTTTTTTAACTATCTCAACAGCACAGTGGCATTGTCAGTGGCATAATAAGCGTTTGGTCACAGCTATAGGGTAAATTCATGAATCAGCTTGATATTAATTTGCTAGTCTTGTTCGTCATTTTGGGCTGCGGTATTTTTGTGCACAATCCCACGATTTGGGTCAGTGCGACTGCGCTGATTATCATCAAATTTTTACCCCACAACCAACCTATCTTTTCTTATATCCAGCAATATGGACTCAACTTGGGTATTTTGCTGCTCACCATTGCGGTCATTGCGCCTATCGCCTCCGAGCAAGTCAGTAGCAAAGCCTTGATGACCTCTTTTGCCAGTTGGCGCTCATTATTGGCCATCGCCGTGGGATTGCTGGTGACTTGGCTGGGCGCAAGAGGGGTGAATTTAATGAAAGTTGACCCCAACGTGGTCACGGGGCTGATGATTGGCACAGTAGCAGGGGTGGTATTGTTTCGCGGGGTGGCGGTGGGTCCGTTAATTGCCGCGGGTATTTTATCCTTGCTATATTGGTCCAAGTGAGCCATAGAAGCTAGTGAGCCATCAAACATAGAGAAAATTTGAGCGGTATTGACACAAGATTATTTTTGCCCCTCAAACCCATTTGATAGATTAGGCTACCTTAAAACTATGCTAAAATAGCTAAAATGCGGTAAGTGGTGACCAGTTGGATTTGTCATTGGCTACCCATTTTTGATGAATAAAATCAGTGAACCGAGGACGACATGAGTCAACTTGCTACCCCGATTGCCGATGCCGTGACAGCGCGTTTGCAAACGTTACAGCCCAGTGTCTATCAGCTAGAAAACGAGTCAATGCGCCATGCTGGCTATTTTGAAGGCAAAGAAACCCATTTTAAACTGACCATTGTCAGTGAGGCATTTGCAGGCAAACGCTTGGTACAGCGTCATCAGTTGGTGTATGGACTCATTCATACGTTACTGTCACAAGGCGGTGGGCAAATTCACGCGTTTTCAATTCATGCTTATACACAAGCAGAATGGCAAGCGGTTGGGCAATCTCCCGAAAGTCCCAATTGCGCAGGACAAAACGCAGGGTAATATGATAAAAAAGAGTGTCAACATAAGCTAAAACCACAGACCCATTGAGTTAATTTACGCTATATTATTATAAAAAAGGTTGATGTATGAAACACGCACATATGCTGATGGCATTGATTTTAATTGCCTTATTCTTGTGGCAAGCCGTGTTGGTATTTACCGCACCAAAAGGACAAGGCTTGCCAAAATCTGCCAAAATCGGCGCACACCTGATGTATGCCTTGGTGATTTTAACAGGCGCGGTGACGGCGATGCCATTGTTTGGCGCAGGTATAGTGCCGCATTGGTTGATTGCCAAGATTGTGTTACTCATTGTTGCCATTTCGGCGACTGTCAAAGCCACGCGGCAGACGACTACGCCCAATCAAGCCAAAATAGGTATGTTGATTGCTTTTATTGCCTATATGGGTATTTTGACGCTGGCGTTTGTTAAACCGCTCAACCTATTTTAAGGCTAAAGCAGTGAACATAAGGGAGTAGGATAATGAAAAAATTAGCTATCTCAATACTTTTAGCGACTGCCACTACGGCAGGTTTGACAGGGTGTATGACCACGCCTACCCCTGAATACGTATCCGCCAACAATTACCAAAGCTATGACTGTGTTGCGCTTGCTAATGAATACACGCGCGTCAATCAATACATTGATGCCAATGCCAATCAGCGCACGGGCTTGCAAGCTTCAGGCATTGGGATTGGTGTATCGGGCAATCGCCATGGTATTTATCCTACCGTGAGTGTCGGCTTAGGCTCAATCAATGGCGGCAACCGTCATAATCTATCGATTGCTATGGGACAACGAGATGCGATGGTACAAGCCGCGCGCTTAAAACAATGCCCCTTTGCTACCGGCATCAAACTCTATAGCGAAAAATAATTTATCCCATTTTACCCTGTTAAGTGTAGAACCCATCTTTACATAGTGAGATGGGTTTTTTTATGGTCAGCCAAATCAGTGGCTGGGTTAGGGGTATTCAGTGTCATTGAATACCTATTGAATATGTATCGAATATTTTTTTAGCCTAAAGATAATTTTTATTTCGATAAAGATTGTCTCGTTTTAGATTGACAAGTCCATAATTTATTGATTAATATGTCACATATTGATGGTTAAACACGGTAAAAATTTTAAAAAAATGAATTAAAATGCGTGTGATAACAATACTTTAAGTCAAGGAATACTTGGGTATTAATCAGTGGGTAAAAATTTTTACTCAGGTAAACACGAAGTTTTCACTAGCTTTCGTCAATACCTTTAGTAAACCCCCCAAAAAAACGATAGAAAAACACGCTAAAAAACACGATAGTAAGGATGCTACCATGACCAAAGACGTGCTAACCCTGCCACGCATCGTAATGGGTGCGAAATCTGCCAACGCCCCGCTCACCCAAAGCTATGATAAAGGACCGGTCACGCCACTGATAGAATTGACCATTGGTGATTTTTTCGATCAGATGGTGGAACAACACCCCGATAAAGACGCCTTAATTTCCGCGCACCAAAACATTCGTCTCACCTACCGCGAACTACAGCGTAAAGTCAATCAGCTAGCCAGCAGCATGATTCGTATGGGTCTGCAAAAAGGCGATCGCGTGGGTATTTGGTCACACAACAACGTTGAATGGGTCATCATGCAATTGGCGACTGCCAAAGCCGGTATTATACTGGTCAACATTAACCCCGCTTATCGTATCTTTGAGCTTGAATACGCCATTAACAAAGTCGACTGCCAAGTGCTGGTATTGATGCGTCACTTCAGATCTAGCGACTATGCGGTGATGCTTCAAGAGCTTGCCCCTGAAGCGCGTCACCAAAGCTACCAAAATTTAGAGCTCGTGCAATTACCCAATCTCAAACGGGTCATCTGGATTGATAGCCCAGAGTCCACTGAGGATTTTAGCTATATGCAAAAATTCTCAGCGTGGATTGCCGAAGGCGATGCCGATGATCCGGCAGTGGCGGAACGTGCCAAAAAGCTCAACCCCAATGACCCGATAAATATCCAATTTACCAGTGGCACCACAGGCACGCCCAAAGGCGCGACGCTTACCCATCGCAATATTTTAAACAACGGTTATTTCATCGGTGAAGCCATGAACTTAACTGCCGATGACCGTTTGTGTATCCCTGTCCCGCTCTACCATTGTTTTGGCATGGTACTGGGCAACCTTGCCATCTTGACTCACGGTGGCACGATTGTGTATCCCAATGATGGCTTTGACCCCATCAGCGTACTTGAAACCGTGCAAAAAGAACAATGTACAGGTCTGCATGGGGTACCGACCATGTTTATCGCCGAGCTTGACCACCCAGACTTTGCCAATTATGACTTATCGACTTTGCGTACCGGCATCATGGCAGGCTCAAGCTGTCCGATTGAGGTCATGCGCCGCGTGATTGACCAAATGCACATGAAAGAAGTCACCATTGCCTATGGCATGACCGAAACATCGCCGGTATCTTGTCAAACCAACCAGCACACGCCACTTGAAAAACAAGTCTCAACCGTAGGTCTGGTACAGCCAAACCTAGAAGTCAAAATCGTCAACCCAGAAACGGGCGAAACGCTTGGCATCGGTGAGACAGGTGAGCTGTGTACCAAAGGTTACTCAATCATGCTCGGCTATTGGAATGACACCAATAAAACGGCGGAAGCCATTGTCGATGGCTGGATGTATACCGGTGACTTGGCAACCATGGACGAAGAAGGCTATGTCAAAATCGTCGGACGTAGTAAAGACATGGTGATTCGCGGTGGTGAAAATATTTACCCTGTTGAAATCGAAAACTACCTATATCGCCACCCAAAAATCCGTGACGTCCAAATCGTGGGCGTACCCGACAAGAAATTTGGTGAAGTCCTTGCCGCTTGGATTATCCCCAAAAAAGACAGCAACTTAACCGAACAAGACATCCGTGATTTCTGTAAAGATCACATTGCACACTATAAAGTGCCAACTTACATGAAGTTTGTCGACGAGTTCCCAATGACCGTCACGGGTAAAATTCAAAAATTCAAAATCGTGGAAGCGATGAAACAAGAATTGGGACTCTAAATTTTCAACTTCAGCAAAAACTTAACATAAATACAGAGGGCATCTAATAGCAATTTAGCTGCACCCTTTGACAGAATTAGGATTTACAATGACGGTTATCCAAAGTAAATTAAGCCCAAATGGTGCGGAGTTTCAAGCCAATGCCGCTGCCATGCAAACTATCGTTGATGACCTCAAAGCCAAACTTGCGGTCATTGCTCAGGGCGGTTCAGCGGCTGCACGCGCCAAACATGTGGCTCGGGGTAAGCTATTGCCGCGTGAACGTGTCGAGCGCTTGCTAGATGCTGGTACGCCATTTTTGGAAGTCTCACCGATGGCAGCGTACGGCATGTATGATGCCGATATCCCTGCCGCAGGCGTGATTGCTGGCATTGGTCGTGTCGCTGGTATTGACTGTATGATTGTGTGTAACGATGCCACCGTCAAAGGCGGCACTTACTACCCGATGACGGTCAAAAAACATTTACGGGCGCAAGAAATCGCGCGAGAAAACCGCTTGCCATGTATCTATTTGGTGGACTCTGGCGGCGCGAACTTACCCAACCAAGATGAAGTATTCCCAGATAAAGACCACTTTGGTCGTATCTTCTTTAACCAAGCCAATATGAGCGCCGAAGGCATACCCCAAATCGCCGTCGTCATGGGTAGCTGTACCGCAGGTGGTGCCTATGTGCCCGCCATGAGTGACGAGTCGATTATCGTCAAAGATCAAGGGACGATTTTTTTGGGGGGACCGCCGCTGGTCAAAGCTGCCACAGGTGAAGAAGTGACCGCGGAAGACTTAGGCGGTGGCGATGTGCATACCCGTCTGTCAGGGGTGGTTGACCACCTTGCCCAAAACGATTTACACGCGTTATCACTGGCGCGCAACATCATCGGCAATTTAAACCAACAAAAAACACCCATCCACCACGCTACCGCGCAAAAAACCCCGCGTCCACCCAAATACGACGCCAAAGAATTGTACGGTATCATCCCAACTGACACCCGTAAGCCCTTTGATATCCGCGAAATCATCGCACGTATCGTCGATGGCAGTGAGTTTGATGAGTTTAAAGCCCGTTTTGGCACGACACTGGTGTGTGGTTTTGCCCATATTGAAGGTATGCCAGTGGGTATTATCGCTAACAACGGTATTTTATTTAGCGAATCAGCGCAAAAAGCCACCCATTTTATCGAGCTATGCTGCAAACGTAAAATTCCGCTGGTGTTTCTGCAAAATATCACAGGCTTTATGGTGGGGCGCAAATACGAAAATGAAGGGATTGCCCGTCATGGTGCCAAAATGGTGATGGCGGTTGCCAATGCCAAAGTGCCGAAGTTTACTGTGATTGTCGGCGGTTCATTCGGCGCGGGTAACTACGGTATGTGTGGTCGTGCGTACAGTCCACGTTTCTTGTGGATGTGGCCAAATGCGCGTATCTCGGTGATGGGTGGCGAGCAAGCGGCGTCGGTATTAGCAACGGTCAAACGCAGCCAGTACCATGCCAAAGGTGAGCACTGGTCAAGCGAGGACGAAGAAGCGTTCAAAGCGCCAGTGCGTCAGCAATTTGATGAGCAAGGTCATCCGTATTATGCCTCGGCTAGACTGTGGGATGATGGCGTGATTGACCCAGCCGATACCCGACAAGTATTGGCACTCGGCTTAAGTGCCGCTTACAACGCACCGATTGAAGACACCACCTTTGGTGTATTTAGAATGTAATTTTCAGCGTGTAAAATCGGAAGTCTTGGTTGGTTGTTCTATCACCATTGAGCAAGCATCAAAAATACTCCCACATTACCCAATAAAAAAAAGGAAAAACACGATGAAATTACCGACTTATGACAGCCTACTGTTAGACATTGACCAGCACGTGGCGACCATTACCCTCAATCGCCCCGACAAACGCAATGCCTTTAATGACGATGTCATCCAAGAACTGACCGATGTGTTTCAATTTTGCGCTGAGCAAGACGAAGTACGTGCGGTGGTATTGACTGCCAATGGCAAAGCCTTTTGTGCCGGTGCAGACCTAAACTGGATGCGCGCGATGGCGGATTATAGCCACGATGAAAACTTGGCAGACGCTGGCAAGCTTGCGCAAATGCTAGCCACCATCTACCACTGTCCAAAACCGACTGTCGCTGCCATTCAAGGCGATGTATATGCCGGTGGTATGGGTCTAGTCGCGGCTTGTGATATCGCCATTAGCGTAAAAAACGCCAATTTTTGCTTAAGCGAGGTCAAACTTGGCTTGATTCCTGCGACCATTAGCCCGTATGTGATTCGTGCGATGGGTGCACGAGCCGCGCATCGGTACTTCTTAACCGCTGAAGTATTTGATGCCAAAGAAGCCAAAAAAATCGGTTTTATCCATGAGCGGGTGGATGAAGAAGAGTTTACACAAAGCCTTGATAATTTGGTCAAACACTTGGTTAATGCTAGCCCAAACGCTGTTAAAGTGTGTAAAAAACTGGTGCAGGATGTGGCATTTGCGGAGATTAATGAGCAGTTAATCAAAGATACTGTTGCAGGCATTGCCGATATCCGTGTATCCGCCGAAGGTAAAGAAGGCGTACAGTCATTTTTGCAAAAACGTCAACCAAGCTGGCTTGAATGACGCAGGTAAAATAACTGAGGTAAAAAGCTGGATTTTATAAGCCAAATTTTATAAGTATGCCAAGTTAGATTCGCGGTGATGCGGTCTTGAAAAAATAAAAAGGGACGATTATGTTTTCAAAAATCTTAATAGCCAACCGGGGTGAGATTGCTTGCCGCGTGGCAGCCACCGCCAAAAAACTGGGTGTGCGTACCGTTGCGGTATATTCAGACGCTGACCGCTTTGCCAAGCACGTAGCCGTGTGTGATGAAGCCATTTATATAGGCGGTTCTGCGCCCAAAGACAGCTACCTGCGTTGGGAGCGTATCTTGGAGGCTGCCAAACAGACAGGCGCACAAGCGATTCACCCAGGCTATGGGTTTTTGAGTGAAAACGACGAATTTGCCCAAGCGTGCGTGAATGCGGGTTTGGTGTTTATCGGTCCCCCTGCGTCTGCCATCACCGCCATGGGGCTTAAAGCCGAGTCCAAACGCTTGATGGAAGCTGCCAATGTACCGCTCATTCCAGGGTATCATGGCACCAACCAAGACCCCGAATTTTTGCATAGCGAGGCCGATAAAATTGGCTACCCTGTACTAATCAAAGCCAGCTCTGGTGGCGGTGGCAAAGGGATGCGGTTAGTTGAAAAAACCGAAGATTTTATTGATGCACTAGGCTCATGTCAACGTGAAGCCATTAGCAGCTTTGGCAATGATAGCGTATTGATTGAAAAATACGCCCTACGTCCGCGCCATATTGAAATTCAAGTCTTTGGCGACAGCCACGGCAACTATGTGTATTTGTTTGAGCGTGATTGCTCGGTACAGCGCCGCCATCAAAAAGTGCTCGAAGAAGCCCCTGCCCCCGATGTCAGCGTGGCAATGCGGGAGGCGATGGGCGCGGCGGCGATCGCGGCGGCAAAAGCGGTCAATTATGTGGGGGCGGGTACGGTTGAATTTATCGTAGAGCAACGTGAGTGTTCACCCGAAGACAAATTTGGTGGTATGAATTTCTACTTTATGGAAATGAATACCCGCCTGCAAGTAGAACATCCCGTCACTGAAGCAATTACCGGTACTGACCTTGTCGAATGGCAACTGCGTGTTGCCAGCGGCGAGCCGTTACCAAAACAACAAGCAGACTTGACCATCAACGGTCATGCGATTGAAGCGCGTATCAATGCTGAAAACCCAGACAACAACTTTTTGCCCACCACAGGTACGCTAAACGTTTACCGCACGCCAACGCACAGCGAGTTTAGTGTGTCAGATGTGCGCGTGGATGATGGGGTACGCGAAGGCGATGTCATCAGTCCTTACTATGACTCGATGATTGCCAAACTCATCGTCCATGCGCCAACCCGTGAGCAAGCGCTTGCCAAACTAGACCAAGCCTTGGCAGAAACCCGTATTGTCGGTCTGCCCAACAACGTGGCGTTTTTGCGTCACGTGGTGCAATCAGATTCGTTCAAATATGCCAATCTTGATACCGCATTGATTGAGCGTGAAAAAGACGTACTGTTTGGACAGCAGCGTGGTGAACTACCTTGGTTAGTAGCCACCGCGATTGTCAAAGAGCTTGCCCAAGAAGCGCAAACCCAAAACCACGACCCCTTTAGCAAAACCGACGCATGGCGCGCGTATAGCCAGTATGAGCGTCCGTTTGATTTGGTGTATCACGACAAGCCATTGCGGGCGGTGATAAGTGAAATCAATGGGCAAGCATTTCATCTAACGATTAACACCATTGCCAAAGCGGAAAAACAAGGCGCGGACGTTGTCACGCCCATCTATCAAGGCGATGTTCGTTATTTGCCCACTGCCGATGATACCTTCACGCTATGGCTAAGTGACGGAGAAACAGCCGGTAAGCGCCAACAGATGCAGGCATGGCGACACAATGAGCAAGTATATGTGTTCTCAAATCATGCCAGCGATGTCATCACCTTGGTGGATAGCATGGCGCATGTGGGCATCGAGCCCCAAGATGGCGGTAGCCTCAAATCGCCCATGCCAGGTCAAGTGGTGGCGTTTCGGGTCAATGTGGGCGATGAAGTGAAAAAAGGTCAAGCCTTGGCAGTGATTGAAGCGATGAAAATTGAGCATACCATCAATGCCCCTACTGATGGTACGGTGGCAGAGTTGCTGTTTAAGGCAGGGGATTTGGTATCCGATGGCGATGAGCTATTAAAACTTGATACGGACAGCCAATCATGAACTATCCAAATTTTGTCAAAATCATCGACGTGGGCGCAAGAGACGGACTACAAAACGAAAAGCAAGCCGTTCCAAGCAACGTCAAAATCGAGTTGATTAACGGCTTGATTGATGCAGGGGTGCGCAAACTTGAAGCCACTAGCTTTGTGTCGCCAAAGTGGGTACCACAAATGGCAGACAATGATGCCGTATTAGATGGCATTAGCAAACGCGATGACGTGGTCTATTCGGTGCTGACACCCAATATGAAAGGCTTTGATGCCGCCCTTGCCCACCGTGACCAATTTGCCAATTATGAAGTGGTGATTTTTGGCTCAGCGAGTGAAGCTTTTAGCCAAAAAAATATCAACTGTAGCATCGCTGAGAGTATCGAGCGTTTTGCCTCGGTGGCTGATGCCGCCAAAGCGCATGGTATCAAAGTGCGCGGTGTCATCTCTTGTACCGTGGGCTGCCCGTATGAAGGCGAGATTCACCCCGATAAAGTCGCCTATGTGACAGAAAAACTCGTTGCCATTGGCGCTGAACATATTGGCATTGCAGACACCATCGGCGTGGGCACGCCTATCAAGGTGCAAAAAGCGTTGGATGCTGCCTTGCGTTATATTGATATCGACAATATTTCTGGGCATTTTCACGACACCTATGGTCAAGCACTTAGCAATACCTTAGCGGCATTACAAATGGGGGTATGGCAGTTTGATACCTCGGTGGCAGGGCTTGGCGGCTGTCCGTATGCCAAAGGCGCAACCGGCAATGTCGCCACCGAAGATGTGGTATATCTGCTACATGGCATGGGTATTGAAACGGGCATTGACCTCGACAAACTGGTCGATGTCGGACAAAAAATCAGCAACTTTTTGGGTCGTCCAAATGGGTCACGCGTCGCACGAGCCATTTTAAATAAACGACTTAGTTAAGTTACCTTGCATTTATTTATCTCATCATTTTTTAAAGGCGGATTATGATTAACTCAACTCATAGGTTTACAGCTTCAATTACCTTGCTGGTCGCAGCGTCATTGGTTAGTTTTACGACTAACGCTCAAATACCATTAAAAGCGCCAAAAAAGGCTAATAAGGACGATCTATATTATTATACAGGTTCAGTTATTGTTTCTGGTAATGCTGAGTTTAGCCATCCGGAAGATGATATAACCCCTTGCTTTTTATGTTTTCACGCTGACAGTGCCTCAAGCAAATTAATCTCGCGCGTGAAATCAGACGGTCGAGAAGGCAATGCTTGGTTCACCTTTAGTAATGGTGAATTCAAAAATAATACGTATAGATTGTTAGATATGTCGATTAACACTAAGAAATGTTATGCCCCTTTACCCATGACGGTTCAGATTAATAACTACCGAGCTGATTTGGCAGAAACTGAAACTATTGATGATGCAAGGTTAGTCAAGGTTATTAAAAAAGGCAACTTAAAAGAAATTAAATGCACTGAAAATTTTTAGCAATTATTAAATATCTTAAATGAAAGAAAAGGAATAACCATGAATCTAGGACTCGATTACCAACTTGGCGATGACATCAACGCCCTACGCGAAACCGTCAAAGCCTTTGCCGATGCCGAAATCGCCCCACGCGCTGCCGAGCTTGACCGCACCGACCAATTCCCAATGGACTTGTGGCAAAAAATGGGCGAACTTGGGCTACACGGTATCACCGTACCCGAAACTTACGGCGGTGTGGACATGGGCTATGTGGCGCACATGGTCGCCATGGAAGAAATCAGCCGCGCATCAGGCTCAGTGGCGCTAAGCTATGGCGCGCACTCCAACTTATGTATCAACCAAATCAAACGCAACGGTACAGACGCCCAAAAACAAAAATACTTGCCAAAACTCATCAGCGGTGAATTCATTGGTGCCTTAGCCATGAGTGAGCCCGGTGCCGGCTCAGATGTCACCAGCATGAAACTACGTGCCGAAGACAAAGGTGGCGTATATGTATTAAACGGCTCAAAAATGTGGATTACCAATGGACCGGATGCCGATGTGATGGTGGTGTATGCCAAAACCAACCCAGAGCTTGGGGCAAAAGGCATCACCGCGTTTTTGGTAGAAAAAGGCATGAAAGGCTTTTATACTGCGCAAAAACTCGACAAACTCGGTATGCGCGGTAGCCACACAGGCGAGATGGTATTTGACAATGTCGAAGTGCCAAGCGACAACATTCTGGGTGGTCTTAACAACGGCGTTAAAGTATTGATGAGTGGCTTGGACTACGAGCGTGCGGTACTTGCCGCAGGTCCCATCGGGCTTATGCAAGCGGTGATGGACAATGTCATTCCCTACATCCACGATCGCAAGCAATTTGGTCAAGCCATCGGTGAATTTCAGTTAATTCAAGGTAAAGTGGCGGACATGTACACCACCTTACAGGCAGGGCGCAGCTTTCTTTACACCGTGGGCAAAAACTTGGATATGCTAGGCTCAGACCATGTGCGCCAAGTGCGTAAAGACTGCGCCAGCGTGATTTTGTGGACAGCGGAAAAAGCCACTTGGATGGCAGGGGAAGGTATCCAAATCTTTGGCGGCAATGGCTATACCAACGAGTATCCACTGGGTCGTATTTGGCGTGATGCCAAGCTATATGAGATTGGCGCAGGTACCAGCGAAGTACGACGCATGCTGATTGGTCGTGAGCTGTTCAACGAAACCGCTTAATTGATTAGATTTGTCAGCACAAGCCCTAGCTAAAACTAGGGCTTTTTTATTAGATTGTTAAAATAGGTTGTCAAAATCCGCCTTATCAGCTGTGCGCTATATTAAGGTTGATTGTAAAATCGCTTGGTATTGCGCCGGTTTGAGACGGGGTCCGAACTGCTGAATAATTTGGCTTGCGACGCTACTGGCTAATTTGCCACAATCTGCCAACGCATGACCGTGCGATAGCGCATATAAAAAACTGCCCGCAAAATTATCCCCTGCCCCATTGGTATCTAACACTTGATCAACGGCTAGCGATGCCACATCAATCAGTTTTGTTTCACGTGAAACATCGTCCCTTACTGCAATGATTGACCCTGCTGCACCATTAGTCACCACTGCCATATTGGCAACTGACAATAACGCTGATGCCGCTTGTGAGTGACTGCTTTGGTTGGTAAATAGCTGCGCTTCATCGCAGTTACAAAACACCGCATCCACGCCACCTTCTAGCATGGCATCAAGTCCTTCACGACCAAATTTGACCACGGCAGGGTCGGCAAAACTGACCGCGATTTTAGCCCCTTTGTCTTTGGCTTGTTGTTTTAGCTGAGCAATCGCCTGTTGTACCGAGGGTGACATAGCAAGATAACCTTCAAGATACAACCAATCAGCATCATTGAGCGCATCAAACTCAATATCGGTTTCGCTGATTTCTGCTGAAGTGCCCAAATGCGTTTGCATGGTGCGCTCGCCATCTGGAGTCACCATCACCATACAGCTACCTGTAGTACCATCAGCAAATGACTTGGTAGATGTCTTGATACCTGCGGCATTTAAATCCGCCAAATAAAAACGCCCTGCATCGTCTTCACCGACTCGGCAAGCGTAAAAAGTATCGCTACCAAGGCTTGCAGCGGCATAGATACTGTTGGCAGCCGAGCCCCCGCCGGCTTGTTTGGTCGCGGTAATGTTTTGCGTGGTGAGCGAGGCGATGAGGTCAGCTTGCTCACTGTGACTGGCTAGGGTCATATTACCTTTGGTCAGGCCTGTGGCGTTAAGCTGTGCATCGGTGACGACAAATTCACTGTCGACTAACGCATTGCCGATGGCGACGATTTTTGCCATTGTGGTTCCTTTTTAACGATTTTGGAAAAAATAGATGAGTTAAATTCAATGTGGTGTCATTGTAAATTAAAACCGTCAAAGTTAATATCTGAAAATTGGCTGACACGAGCAAATGATTGGCGCTGTATTATCTGTGGTATCTGTGTTTTTTTGCCTTTATAAAGCAGGTTTTGACCCCATTTAACTCAAAATAAATCCGACAAAACTGCTATACTTTCTGTTTTTTTACAGTTGGTTTTGCTGATAAATTCTGACAAATATTATGATGACACACAGGTAACTTCATGCCCGCAACTTCTCACGACTCTGCTTTAGATTTGACCCTACACCCTGATTTTACCCTACGCTCTCATGAGCGTATCGATGCGTTATCGCTTGATGTGCTAGTGAGCGAACATAACGCCACTGGGTTGATTCATTATCACCTCGCCCACCCGAGTGATGAAAATGCCTTTATGATTGGCTTTCGCACCCAGCCGATGACCGACCGCGGTGAGGCGCATATTTTGGAGCATACCAGTCTATGTGGCTCTGAAAAATATCCCGTGCGCGACCCGTTTTTTAGCATGATTAAGCGCTCGCTCAATACGTTTATGAATGCGTTTACCGCGGCAGATTGGACGGCGTATCCGTTTGCCACCCAAAACCGTCAAGATTATTTTAACTTGTTGTCGGTGTATTTAGATGCGACATTTTTCCCAAGTTTAAATCCGCTCGATTTTGCCCAAGAAGGGATTCGCGTGGAGCTTGATGATGACGGCAAACCCCAGTATAAAGGCATTGTGTTTAATGAAATGAAAGGCGCGATGAGTGGCGAGATTGACCAGTTGTATCATACGCTGGCGCGTCATTTATTCCCCACAACCACTTATCACTACAATTCTGGCGGTGAGCCCGCTGCCATTACCGAGCTGACTCATGCTGATTTGGTCAAGTTTCATCAAAGTCACTATCACCCAAGCAATGCGGTGGTGATGAGCTTTGGCAATATCCCGGTGGCAGAGACCCAAGCCCGTATCCATGAGGATGCATTGGCGGTGGCAGGCAAAGCGTTTGCTAAAGGGCAAAAACACGCCTCACGACTCGAAAAATCATTGACCGCGCCAATCAGTGTGACGGACACTTACAGTGTCGATACGGTGAAACCCAAACAAACCCATCACGTCATGGCATGGTTATTACCATCGATTTTAGACGGCAAACAGCGCCTGGCTATGCGATTACTTGAAGGCGTATTGGTTGAACATGCAGGTTCGCCGCTGCGGGCGTATCTTGATAGCCATCCGCTGGCATCTGCCCCAACGCCGCTACTGGGCTTGGATGACAGCCATTATCAGATGGTGTTTTATGCGGGTGTCCGTGGCTCTGAGCCTGAGCATGGCGATGCTATTGAGCAAGGGATTTTGGACTTACTCAAACAAGTGGCAGACCAGCCTGTGGACAGTGAAGCGATTGAAACCATTTTGCACCAAATCGAAATCGACCAACGTCATATCGGTGGCGATAGTATGCCATATGGTCTAAATTTGATGCTTGAAGGCTTTAGTACTGCTATCCACGACGGTGACCCCATGCATGTGTGGGACATCGATGAAAACCTAAACTGGCTACGTGAGCAAGTACAAAATCCTGATTTTATCGCCGATTTGATTCGCAGCTTTTTGCTCGACAATCCGCATCGCGTGCGTTTGACACTCATCCCTGATGCGAGCAAATCTGAGCAACAAGCCAAGGATGAGCAAGCCAAACTTGACACCATCGCAGCGGCACTGACCGATGACACCCGTAATGCGCTCATCAGCCAAGCCAAAGCCCTTGCCGAACGCCAAGCTACGCCTGATGATGTGGATTTGCTACCCAAAGTGGGATTGGCGGATATTCCTGCCCAAATTCAATTTAAAACAGGTACAAAACGCGATATCACTTTAAGTGGTGTGCCAAGTACGTTGTATGAATATGAAGCAGGCACCAATGGTCTGTACTATTATCAAGTGATTATGCCCCTAGAGGGTCATGAAGCGCTCATCAATCACTCAGATTTACCAACGTATCTGAGCTTGATCAGCGAAGTGGGCACGTGCAAACACGATGCCTTGGCATTTCAAGCGCGGCAAGCACGCCATTCAAGCGGTGTGACGGTCAGAATCAGCCAGCGCACGTCACCTGACAATCCCGAAAAAATGGATAGCTTCTTGGTGGTCGCTACCCGCTCATTGTCACGTAAATTTGAAGCGATTGAGCTGGTTAAAGAAGTGCTCAACGACACTATTTTTACTGAATATGCGCGGATGGAAGAGCTACTGACCCAAAAACAAATGGGCTGGCAATCGCGCCTTGCCAATGCAGGTCATGCGTATGCCATGCAAACAGCGAGCCGTAACACCAGTAAAATCGCCCGTCTTGAATATGTACGCGGTGGTTTGCCTGCATTAAATAGCTTAACTGAATTTTTGCAGCAAGCGGAGCAAGATAGCAGTGCGTGGCAAAAGCTCGGAGAGCGCTTAGCCAATTTACATAGCTACATCAAAGCCCTACCAAAACAAGCGCTCATCATCGCCGAAGCAGAGATATTACCGACGCTGCAACAAGCGATTAGCGAGAGCTGGCAAGCGCCTGTTGACGAGCCTACCGCTACCTTAATCGAATCGCCCATTACCACTGACGGTAGCGATATCGCGTGGCTTGCGCAAACCAATGTATTTCATCATGCGCTTGTCTTTGATGCCGTGCCGACCAACCATCCCGATGCCCCTGCCTTGATGGTGCTCTCAAGCGTGCTACGCAACAACTATCTGCATCGTACCATTCGCGAGCAAGGCGGGGCGTATGGCGGCGGCGCGAGCTATGATAGCAATGCCTGCTCTTTCAAGTTTTATAGCTACCGTGACCCGCGTGACCAAGCCACGTTTGATGATTTTTTGGGCAGTATTGATTGGTTACTCGCGCAAACCACAGGCGAAAAAACCGATGCTTGGATTGAAGAAGCGATTTTAGGATTGATGGCAGGCATGGATAAGCCCGCAAGTCCGGCGGGTGAAGCGGTGAAGGCGCTGTTTGCTGAGTTGCATGGTCGCGGCAAAGACTGGCAACAAGCGATGCGTGCCAAAATCTTGGCGGTCAGCCTTGATGACTTACAGCGGGTGACAAGAACTTATCTTAAAGACAAGCCTTACACACGCGCAAGCCTTGCGCCGTTTGATAAAGCTGAACTCATGCAAAACATGGGTTTTCAGATTGAAAAAGTGCTATAACAAACATAATAATTAATCATCTTAATAAAAAAGGCGCTATTATTAGCGCCTTTTTTCATCTTTTACACTACCTGTTTTACACAACCAGCAACTCAATTTTACCCAGTCCGTCAATTTGCGCGAGGATGGTATCGCCTTTGACCACCGCACCGACGCCCGCTGGCGTCCCTGTAAAAATCAAATCCCCTGCTTTGAGTTCAAAAAACTCTGATAAATTGGCAATGGTCTCTGCCACATTCCAGATTAACTGATTGATATTGCCTTGTTGTTTGGGCTCGCCATTCACCGCCAGTGAAATATTCGCTTGTTGTATCTCAGCAACGCTAGCAACGGGATAAATTTCGCCAATGGGTGCCGAATAGTCAAACGCCTTGCCAATCTCCCAGGGACGACCCGATTTTTTCATTTCGTTTTGCAAGTCGCGGCGCGTCATGTCGAGCCCCACGGCATAGCCAAAAATCAGCTCATGTGCCTGCGATACACTCACATTGGCACCTTCTTTGCCAATCGCAACCACCAATTCTACTTCATAATGTAGCGCTTGCGTTTTAGTCGGATAAGGCAACTGGGCAACGCTATCGGGTCGAACTGCAATAATCGACTCACTGTCACCGGCTTTACAGAAGAAAAATGGCGGCTCACGGTCTGGGTCACTACCCATTTCTCGGGCGTGGTCGGCATAGTTGCGCCCCACGCAATACACGCGGCGGACAGGAAAGGTTTGCTCAGATTGATGGATGGGCAGTGCCACCACTTGGCTGGGTGGAAAAATCGTATTCATGGTGATTCTACTTGGTTGGTTGGAGTATCAGATGGCGGCTGGGTGATGGCAATATCAGTGACATGAGTGACATGCTGGTCAGCTGCTAAATTGCTAGCAGGTTGCCACGCTTGCAAAAACTTATCATGGCGCAGGCTATTGTCTTGATTGGTGAACGATTGCAGATAGTCTCGGGTGGTGGATTCCCATTGCTCGCTTTGCTGCGCTGAAAATTGTCCCGTCAGTCGTTGGTAGCGCAAAAAAATCAGCCAAGTATTGAGCACATCACTTTCACAATAAGTGGTGAGCTTGTCCCATGCTTCTGCTTGCACCATAGGCACCACATCATAGCCGTCCAACGCTTGCTTGCCTGCAAAGCCGCATAAGGATGCCACGACATCAAGTTTTTGCGACGTGCTATTCATGGCAAGCTTCACCATCAAATCGGTATGACGGTCATGATAGCGGTTGATATAGTTGTTGTATCTCATCTCACCGGTTTGGCTAAACAGCTTGGGCGCAGTCAAGCCATGCTGCAATGCCCGATACACCATAACCGGTATATCAAAGCCCTTGCCATTCCAGCTCACCAACAACGGATTTTTTTCAATGGCATTAAAAAAGGTTTGAATCATTTGCGCTTCGCTATGGTCAGCCAGCGACAGCGATTTGAGGGTCATTTTGCCGCCCGCCACCCACAACACCGAAAGACAAGCGATTTGGTGCAAAGGCAGTGGCATAAAAGGATGCCCAACATCTTGCTCACGCAGTGCCATAAGCTTGGTCATGGCATCGTTATCCGATAACCCAGCCAACTCAGGGTATAGCCGCTTGCCTGTGGCAACATCGGGTATGGTTTCGATATCAAATACTAAAATCGGCGCTGGCGTAGCCATAATACTTCCTTGTTAGTTTCTGCTTTATGTTATTGGGTATTAAGCGTCATCTTTAACACCGAACAACCCTGTTGATAGATAACGATCGCCACGGTCACAGACGATAAATGCAATCACCGCATCCGGGTGTTTTTTAGCGATTTGGTATGCTGCCCACGCCGCACCACCGGATGATACCCCCGCAAAAATCCCTTCTTCGCGGGCAAGCTTACGCATAAACACTTCCGCATCGTGCTGCTCGATGTCCATCACCCTATCCACCAAACTTGGCTCAAAAATCTTTGGCAAATAGGCGGCTGGCCATCGGCGAATCCCTGCGATATTAGCGCCTTCAGCGGGCTGTAAACCGATAATTTGCACGTTTGGGTTTTGTTCTTTTAGGTATTTGGACACGCCCATGATGGTGCCTGTGGTCCCCATTGAGCTAATAAAGTGGGTAATTGTGCCATTCGTTTGCTGCCAAATCTCAGGACCTGTGGTCAGATAATGCGCTTGTTTGTTGTCAGGGTTGTTAAACTGGTCGAGTACGATGCCTTTGCCTTCTGCCTGCATTTGCTGAGCAAGGTCGCGTGCCGATTCCATGTTATCGACTTCAATCAATGTCGCCCCATATGCTGCCATCGCGTCTTTACGCTCTTGGGTAGAGTTGCTAGGCATAATCAGCGTCATGGCATAGCCGCGCATTGCCGCGACCATGGCAAGGGCGATGCCTGTATTGCCACTGGTGGCCTCAATGATGGTGTCGCCTGGCTTGATAGTGCCACGCAGTTCCGCTTGATAAAACATATTATAGGCAGGGCGGTCTTTCACTGAGCCCGCTGGATTGTTGCCTTCAAGTTTGGCAAGCAGGGTGGCTGTGCCTTGGTCGGTTTGCGGTGCAAATCGCGCCAGCTTGACCAGTGGCGTATGTCCAATGCAGTCATTGAGCGTGCTGGTTTCAGTGATGAAATTATTATGGGTCATAAGACAACCTTAGTTTTTGGCCATGAACTTTTGATAATACGAGTTTTGAGCAGACGCATTTAGTCTATCTTATAGATTAGCTAGCGTTGATTAGTTTTTTTAACAGTAAATTTTTTGGATTGCGCGCGTAGTTTAGCAAAATTCGTATCACCCGTCAGTGGCGAATCATGATTATTATGCAAGTCATTTTTCCACCGCTACCCCATCTGATTTTATCTCGATTTTTTGCTGGGGTATAGACTTGTCAAAAATTTACTTGCGACAAAAACCCTAGCCGCGCAAGCAAAATTGGCTAAAATCCTATAAAATGAAACGCTATACCCCAAAACCCTGATAAAAAATCTGATGCCTAAATTAGGCTGATGCAAGGCTAGCAATGTGAGCAAACGATTTCACTTGGATTTTTCCACCGCTTATGGACAGTTGATACTGTTGGTGTTTTTGCCGATTAGCGCACTCGCGTTGACGGGTGGTTTTTTGGTGTTATCGGATACCAGCCGTGCTGCGCGTACCATTCAGCAATCAACCGCCGATAATTTGCTGGTGACTTTACTGCCAGTCGCCGCTTCTATGCAGACGAATCTGCTTAAAATCAACCAAGCGCTATCTACAACTAGCACTCAGCCTAATAGCAATAATGGCTCAAGTAAAGATAGCGCAAATAAAGCCGAGCTGTCGCCCAAAGAACTGTCGACACTGCAAGCCAATGTGAAATTTGCCCTACAAAATGCCATCAACGACAAACACTTGCAAGGTGTGGCGATTGTCAACGAACAAAGCAACGTGTTGGTCAGTTTTGGTGATTTGTCACAACAGCCCAATCCGCGCTTGCTGCCTTTTTTGGGACGACACCTTGAGGCGCAAAGCAATACGCAGCAAACTTATTTGCTGACGCAGCTCAACACCCAATCCAACAGCCTGTTTAATAGCAAGGGTAGTAGTTTATTTGGTCGAAAATTGGTACTAAGCCCGCCCGCCAATGCGACTGCCCCACTACCGACCTTGTGGCTTATTGTCAATATTGATAATGAGCCACTACAAGTGGCTCGCTATCAAGTGATGTTAGCGTTAGCGATTACCGGACTCTTTACTATTTTGCTGCTACTATTGACCACCCACATATATGCTAGACGCTGGATTGCGCCGATTTATGAGATGCGGTTACATTTGCAGCGCACCAACGCCAACAACCTGTATAAACCGATGACCATCAACGCCAGTGGTGAAATCAACCAACTGCAACAGGATTTGGTCAAGACCTTAAGACGTCTGCATAAAAGTTTCCAAGAACTCAAAAATCACGCCGAACAGACCGAAGATGATTTGCGATTGGCTTTTGACGAGATGGAAATGCAAAACATCTCCATTCGCAATGCGCGTGATGCGGCGGTTTCAGCCAGTCAAACCAAATCGGCATTTTTAGCCAATATCAGTCATGAATTACGCACCCCACTTAACAGTATTGATGGGTTTATCAACCTATTATCCCGTCATGGCGGCTTAAATGCCGAGCAAGACTTGTACGTGCAAACGATTCGTAAGTCTTCAGCGCACCTATTAGCCTTGGTCAATGACGTACTTGATTTTTCTAAGATTGAAGCCGGTAAATTGGTACTGGATAGTCATGAATTTGACCTGTATGCCAGTATCTACGATGTGGTGGATATGCTATCGCCACTGGCGGCAGAGAAAGATTTACGCCTGGCGGTATTCTTCTATGACGATGTGCCGCATTATCTGGTGGGGGATGCGTTACGCACCAAGCAAGTTTTGACCAATCTTGTTAACAACGCCATCAAATTTACCGATGATGGCGAGGTCATTGTGCGGGTCAGTCTGGATGATGACATCGATGATTTAATTCATATCAGTGTGCAAGACACAGGGCGCGGGATTTCGCCTGAGCATCAAAAAGTGCTGTTCCAAAGTTTTTCGCAAGGCGATCCTTCGATTACTCGCCAGTACGGCGGTACGGGGTTGGGGTTGGTGATTTCAAAACAGCTTACCTATCTGATGGGCGGCAATATTGGTTTTTATGACAACGCCACTGAGCAAGCGGGTGATGCGAGCCAATCGCACAAAATCAAAGGCACGACGTTTTGGTTTACTTTGCCGATGAGCATCAGTAACCAAGAGCAGCAGCGGCTGCTTATCCATGACCCTATCTGGCAGTTACCCGCCATTGTCCCGCCAAAAACCGATGCCGGTTATGTAGCGGCTGATACCACTGCTGCGGTAAATATTTTGGTTTGGATTGACCATCCTGCAAGCTTACAAGTGTTAAAAGGCTCGCTGCGTGAATTGCCGATTGCCATTACTACCGCAAGTACGCTAGCCAGCCTACTTGAATCGCTCAAAGAAACAGGCAATCATTGGGATTGGGTCATCGTGGACAATGGCACCACTGAGGACACCACGTCGCTGCTCAAACAAGTACGCTTACATTATGCCGGTAAATTGCTACTATTTGGCTATCAAGTCAATCTTGAGCCAGAATTGTTGTCGCGTTACCAAGCACAAGCCTTGTATCAGCCGCTCGACCGTCGCCAGCTTTACCAGCTGCTCGATAGCAATTCTGCCAGCAGCCAAGAGCCAACACTGCCGCAGTGGCATGGCTTTACTGTGCTTGCCGTGGATGACCATCTGCCCAATTTGTTGGTACTAGAAGCCTTATTGGCTGAGCTGAGCATTAATGTGGTGACGGTTAATAGTGGGTTTGACGCCATTGAATACATCACCACCCACCAGTCACAAAGCGATACCGCCGTGGATTTGATTTTTATGGACATTCAAATGCCAAGAATGTCAGGCAGTGAAGCCGCCATCCAAATCCGTAAGGTTGAAACGCAAGCAGGACATCAACATATTCCGATTATTGCCCTGACCGCGCATAGTCTATCGGATGAACGCGATACATTATTGGCATCTGGGATTGATGACTATGTGGGCAAACCAATCAGTCAAGCCCAGTTATTGCAAATCCTGCAACGCTGGTTGGGTAAACACAGCACGTCCGTGTCCGCTGATGTGACTTTTGACTCAACCGCTGATTTGGCTTCTGATATGTCTACTATCAAGTCGCCTAGCTCGGCGCGGTCGATAGCGTCTATAGTGTCTGGGGCAAATCACCCGCGTACTGCACCTGCAACCCCCAAAGAGAGTGCCGTATTTGCTCATACGCCATTAGCCGCCTCAGCGACTACCACCGATGACAACGCTAATCTACCAAGCATACCATCAGCAAGCCTACCATCGGTCAGCAGTCAGCATAGCGCTGAGTCACTAGCAAGTCTTGCTGTCATTGATTGGGATGATGCGGTGATGCGGGTAGCAGGCAAGCCTGATTTGGCAGCCAATTTAATTACCCTGCTGATTGAATCAATTGAGCAGGAAAAAAGTGACTTGCAGCAGGCTTGGCAGCGCCACGACAGGCAAGCCTTGTCCCACGCGGCGCATCGCATTTTAGGGGCGAGTCGTTATACGGGCGTACCACAGCTACGCCAAGCCAGTCAAAATCTTGAAGACAAGTGCTTGCTAAATATCAACAATAGCTCGCCTGCGCAATTTGCCATTTTGGCGCCTTATTATGAGCAAATGCTACAAGCGCTCGATAACTTGGCACAGGCTGATTTGAGTCAATTCCCTGCACTCAAATATGCCCAGCTCAAAGAAAACGACATGACCTGGAAGATGATTTGACACCCATCACCACAATGCCGCCTAGGTTTGGCATACTTGCTATTCCACGTTACCTTTCTTAAACGTATCGTCCGATATCGCCTCTTGTGCCCAACCAACAAAATCAGTAAAGTGAGATTAATGATTGCAAATCTTCGCGTTTCGCAACATTTTTTAAGTGTATTGGATTGGTCAAATTTTAAGGATGCGTATGTCGGTTTTGTCGGTATCAAAAATATTGCCGGGTGTAGGGTTTTTGCCATTTTCTCAGCGTGCTACTGCTTCATCTTTAGCGCAGCGGATCAAAGCGGCAAACGATAACCTTGCGCCCGATGTGCGGTTGGAACTTAGCGGTGATGATAGCGTCATTGTTTGGCTGACACGGATTGACAAGCGCAATGCGTTAAGTTTTGCGTTGATGGATAAACTCATTGATTTAGCCCACCTGCTCACCACATGGACGGACGTGCGGGCGGTGATTTTGGCAGGTGAAGGTAAAAGCTTTTCTACCGGCATTGATTTGGCAGATTTAAACAACGCAAAAAATCTAAAACAGGTCGCTTGGGAGCTTATCAAACCGTTCCAAAGTAAATTTCAAAAAGTGTGCCTTGTGTGGCGAGAACTGCCGATGCCTGTCATCAGTGTATTGCATGGACATTGCCTTGGCGCAGGGCTACAGTTGGCACTGGCGACCGATATCCGTATCGCCACAGCGGATTGCCAATTTGCCATTATGGAAGCCAAATGGGGACTGGTACCGGATATGGGACTGACCCGGTCTGCGATGGGGGTGCTACGCGCCGATATCGTCAAGGAATTAGCGATGACGGCACGGATTTTTGACGGTCAGCAAGCCTTTGACTACGGTGTGGTCAGCCATCTAAGCGACACGCCAATGGCAGTTGCGAAGAATTTGGTCACAGAATTAAGTAATCGCTCCCCCGATGCCGTCTTGGCGAGCAAACGCATCATCAATGCCATGTATCACACGCCTGCAACAACCTTGTATCAAGAAAAACTGTGGCAAATCAAATTACTGCTGGGACAAAACCGCAAACTTGCCGTCAAAAAAGCCAAGGATGAAACCGTCAAATTTATTGGGCGTCAATTTAACTAATTTAACCCATGGCTTAATTGACCTTGGTGGGTGCCATCATGCTAAGACCCCTGTTCAAACGTCGTCTTATTTTTTTAGCCAGCCTGTTTTTGGTGTGTATGGCGATTTTGTTTTTTATCGCATGGTGGGGTCGTCTGCCTGTCAACACGGGCAAATCCAGCACGTATCAAACCGCTGTCATTACCAAAGACCATCAAAAAACGGTGGCAACCGATATGCCACCTGATGAGCCCTCCAGCCGTTTTCGCCAATTTGGCTCGCAAAGCATGGCCGATGGCATCGCAGAATTGGTTAAAAGCAATCCACAAAAAACGGGCGTTTATCCCTTGCCAGATGGCATGGATGCGTTTGCCGCACGTATGCTGCTCATTAGCACCGCAGAGAAAACGCTAGATGTGCAGTATTATATTTGGAATAACGACATCACTGGCAATCTGATGTTCCAAGCCATCAAAGAAGCGGCAGAGCGCGGTGTGCGCGTGCGATTGTTAATAGATGACAACAATACCCGTGGTCTCGACCCAACGCTGTGGGTACTCAATGAACACCCCAATATTGAAGTGAGATTGATGAACCCCAATCGTTTTCGCTCGTGGCGCTGGCTAGGGTTTGTGGGCGATTTTGAGCGGCTCAATCATCGTATGCACAATAAATCCATCACCGCTGATAGCCAAATCACCATCACAGGCGGGCGCAATATCGGAGATGAGTATTTTTCTTTAAACCAAGAGATGGTATTTTCTGACCTAGATGTGCTGATGGTTGGGCATATTGTGCCGCAGATGTCACAAGCATTTGACCAATATTGGAACCATAAACTGGCTTTTCCTATCACCGATTTGGTCAAAAAACCTGAGCCATCCGCCCTAAACCAAGTGTTTACCCCAAAAACCCAAAAAGCTGATAAACCTGCGTCGCAACAACTCGACCCTGTGCTAAAGCTGAAAAACGACTATCTAAAGCGCTTGGTGGCAATCGACTTTGTCAACCAAATCAAACAACGAAAACTGCCGCTCTACTGGGCAAACGTCCAGCTATTGACGGACAATCCTGACAAACTGGGCAGCAAAGCCAATACCCAAGGGTTAGACATCAACCAAAGCTTAGGTAAAATCAGTCGTGAACTCAATTTAATCTCTGCGTATTTTGTACCCACGGAGCAAGGCAAAGACTATTTTATCAACCTTGCAAAAAAAGGCGTAGCGGTGAATATTTTGACCAATGCCATGAGCGCCACCGATGTCAAGCTCGTGCATTCTGGCTATGCCAAACACCGCAAAGACTTACTCAAAGCTGGGGTCAAGCTATATGAGCTCAAGCCCAATGCCATTAAAGACAATCTGCGTGATTCATACTTGACGGGAAACTCTGCCACCAGCTTGCATGCCAAAACGTTTGAAAGCGATGGTGAAAAGGTGTATATCGGCTCATTCAACTTTGATCCACGTTCAGCATTGACCAATACCGAACTTGGCGTTGCCATCGCCCACCCTGTCCTTGCCAACAAAATCCGCAATGAATTTTTGCAAGCCTTGCCAACAACTAGCTACACCTTGTCGCTCAAAGATGACAACATTCAGTGGTCAACGCTCGAGAACGGTCAAACCGTCACGTATGATGAAGAGCCACAAACCAAGCCTTGGCAGCGTACCCTAGTATGGATGCTATCGCACCTGCCGCTTGAAAAGTTTTTATAAGCTGCAATTGTTATGAACTACAACCTTAGCCAATACGCTTAGCGCAATTGGCTATCCTTACTACCACGGCGATTAAATAGCTCAACTTTTTGCTGATGCTGTTCTAGCGATTGTTGACAACGCACGCACAAGCGCACCCCAGGCATCGCAAGACGCCGTGCTTCGGGAATCGGGGCATCGCACTCCTCACAATGAGTTAGGCTCTCGCCCTGTGGCAATGCCCGTTTTGCCCGTTCAATCGCGTCATTAATAGTCGCTTCAATTTGCTCGTTTTCTGCGCCATCCGCAGCCCAACCACTTGCCATATTTTTCCTTAGATTTTAATAAGTTAACCATAATAATATGGTAGTGGTTTTGTCAAATTTCAATAGCGTATTAAAGCCGTTATCGCGCCATTTTATTGTGGCTGTAAATCAATCACCTGACCTTTGATACCTGCCGCTTCATCACTCATCAAGGCAACATACGCACTCATCAAGTCTTCGGGCGCAAGCAAGGTGTTGGGGTTTTCGCTTGGATAGGCAGCAGCACGCATTTGGGTACGCGTGGCACCGGGATTGATGCAGTTAAAGCGCAGGGTGGTGGTTTTTTGGGTTTCTTGGGTGAAAATATCGCTCATCCCTTCTACCGCCAATTTTGACAGCGCATACGCCCCCCAAAACGCGCGTGGACGGCTGCCGACACTGCTAGAGGTAAACACCACTGAGCCACTTTGTGCAGATTTGAGTAGCGGTAGCAAAGCTTGGGTAAGGGTAAAGGTGGCATTAAAATTGACTTTCATCACTTGCTCAAAAATAATCGGGTCATACATCTCAAGTGGGGTCAATACGCCGAGCAACCCTGCATTGTGTAAAACACCGTCCAAATGCCCGACTTCACGCTCAATCAAAATCGCCAATTGCTGCATTTCTGTGTAGCTTGCGCTCTCTAAATTCATCAGTAGCATAGCAGGCTCAGCACCGCCTTCTGCTTCAATTAGGTCATACACGGCTTCAAGCTTGCTCGCGGTTTTGCCAAGTAGTAGCACGGTCGCGCCATATTTTGCATAGCTTAGCGCTGCTGCTTTGCCGATGCCATCACCAGCCCCTGTGACCAAAATATTTTTACCTTTTAGACAGTCGGCAGGTGGGATAAAGTTACGGATATCATCATGCGTTGCTAAAGTCATAGTTTCCTCAAAATTTTTCTCAAAAGCTTGCTAAAAAATTTCCTAAAAATCGGGCAAATTGTTAACACCTTGTCTATGCATCAACCGCCTAGTTGCTTGTTCAAATATCCGCTCAAGCATCCGTCCAATCGCCAAGCAAAGCGGTCAATTCAGCGACGTTATGGATTATGTTATCCGCGCCCCAACTGCCCAAATCCGCTTGGTCTTCAGGGGGAATGTAGCCATAAGCTGCCAAAATCGTGCGCATATTCGCCGCATTGCCCGCTTGAATGTCACGAATATGGTCACCAACATATACACAATTTTCAGGCTGTAGCTGACCCCTGAGTTGTTCATTCAAACGCGCTACTGCCAAATACATGGGCTCTGGGTCAGGTTTGGTGTGTTTGACATCATCAGGGCATACCAATACACCACAGCGCTCAGTTAGCTGAAGTCTCTCTAATAAATTTTCTGCCAAGTAACGCGGCTTATTGGTCACAATGCCCCATACAATACCACGTGATTCCAAGTTTTTTAGCAGCGAATCCAGTCCATCAAACAAGCGACTATCAACACAGATATCGGCCTCATAGGTGTCCAAAAACTCTTGCCGATAAGCCAACAAGGTTGGGTCATCCTCAGTCACATTGGCAAGCTCGCCAAACATCAGCTTGACCATGGCTCTGGCGCCTGCAGAAACTTGCTCGCGAATGGCGGTATCACTGGGCGCTGGGTGCTGGTGTTTGGCGCACATCACCTTAATAATCCGGATAAAATCAGGCGCTGTATCAATCAAGGTACCATCAAGGTCAAACAATACAGCTTGGCATTTTTCAGTCATTTTTTGCTCAAATCAACGATTAATATTTAAGTAAAGCCAACTACTGAGGCTTATATACCGCCATCATGTAGTTAACGTCAACATTTTGTGCCAGCCAATAGTGCTTGATAAGTGGATTGTAATGTAAACCAATTAAATCTTGACGTTTGCAGCCTGCACGCTGGGCAAAACGATCTAGCTCGGCTGGGGTGATGAATTTTTCATAATCATGTGTGCCGCGTGGCAACAAGCGTAATAGGTATTCAGCGCCAATCACCGCAAACAGGTAGGATTTTGGGTTGCGATTGATGGTCGATAGTACCAATACGCCATTGGGTTTGAGCAGGGTAAAACAAGCATTGATAATGGACTGCGGGTCTGGCACGTGCTCGAGCATTTCCATACAAGTCACCACATCAAACTCACCAGCGTGCGCTTTGGCAAAATCTTCTACAGCAACACAAGCAAAATCAATCGCTTGGCTAGTTTGCTCGGCATGGATTTGTGCTGCCTTGATGTTGGCTTCTCCCAAATCAATACCCGTCACCGTGGCACCGCGCACTGCCATGCTATGTGACAAAATACCACCACCACAGCCGACATCTAACACTTTTTTGCCTGTTAAGCCTGATTGCTGGCGGGCGATGGTTTGCTGTTCAATCCAGTTTAAGCGTAGCGGATTGATTTGGTGCAAGGTGGCAAACGCGCCTGATTTGTCCCACCATTCATTGGCAAGGTCGGTGAATTTTTGTACTTCTTGTAAGTCGACGTTTTGCTGTAGATTCGGTTGTGTCATGATGATAGTTCCGTTTGATTTTTACTTCGCTATTTTTTTAATTCGATACTTTTTATTTTAATAGCGTTACTTCAATAGCGTGTTATCGCGTTTTTTGAAATGCGGTTGCTTGCTAACCACAATTGCTATCAAAAATAGCCTTATTCTAACAGTTTTTAGCCCATTCGCTGTAGAATTTATGTGGCAGGCTGATAGCGTAAAATTGTAGGATAAATTTGTGGGGTAAAATAGCTTATTGCTGCATAATCTCATAACCTTCCAACTTTAAATATGACTGATAAATTAAACTTAAAAAAGTATGCTTTTTTATTTAGAAAATTTAATTAACATATTGCTTATTTTTTTCACCAGTGTAGTTTTTTTTAGTTTACAAAGTATTACACTTAGGCGCTTCCTCAATTTATGATAGTATAACGCGCAGGTATTTTCGTATTTTGAGCCCTGCTAGCAAGCGATTTTCTATAACATACTATAAGATATGAGCCGTGCTAGACCCTATGATTTGACTGTTAATGAGGCAACCATGAAAAAATTAGCAATGACCGCAATCGCCGCCGCTATCGGCTTGACCAGTTTATCAACCCAAGCTGCAGATTTTGTAGCGGGTCAAGACTATAAGGTGCTTGCAAACCCAGAGAAAATTGAAGGCAATAAAATCATTGTTCGTGAATTTTTTTGGTATGGTTGCCCTCACTGCTATAAATTAGAACCTTACATGGCACAGTGGGCAAAAAAATTGCCAGCTGATGTGGTGTTTATGCAGACGCCAGCTGCGATGAACCCTGTGTGGGAACAAAACGCGCGCGGTTTTTATGCCGCACAGTTATTAGGTTATCAAGGCAAAACCCACCAAGCGATGTTTGACGCCATTCAAAAAGACCGTCAAAAATTGTTTGACCAAGCCTCTATCGGTCAATGGTACGCATCAAAAGGCGTGGATATCAATAAATTTAACAGTATGTACAATTCTTTTGCGGTGAATACCCGTATCGCGCGTTCAAAAGATGCGGCGCAGCGCTTCCAACTGTCAGGGGTACCTGCGGTTGTCGTTGATGGCAAATACGTTGTGGAGGGTGAGGATGGTAAAGTGCCACAAGTGGTTAATTATCTTATCAATAAAGCCCGTGCTGAGCGTGGTGGTAAATAATCTGACAGCCATTTGCTGAGCATCAATGGTTTTAGCCTAGAGGGTTTTAGCTTAAATAATAAAAAAGCCGTTTCAATGAATTAGCATTGAAACGGCTTGTTTTATAGGAGCGGCTTTTTTTATGGTAGTTAATAAAACCTAGTGGTCGGCTGGCGTGCCGCCCTGTGCCACAATCCAATTTTCTAGCTGTTTGGTTTTTTCATCCAATAGCATTTTATCACCGCTTGCTTCGACATTGAGACGAATCAGTGGCTCAGTGTTGGAAGCGCGGACATTAAAGCGCCAGCGTGGAAAATTGACCGACAAGCCATCGAGTTTATCAAGGGTCGCCGTTTGGCTATCAAATTGTGGGTAGCTTTCTTCAAGTTTTGCCAACACCGCAGGCGCAGTGATACCGTCTAATTTAAAGTTAATCTCACCTGAGATAGGAAAAGCGGCAATCATCTCATCAACCAGTTGCGACAGTTTTTTTGGCGCCTCTGTTTTGCCTGATTTTGATAGCAATTCAATCACCAATAACCAAGGAATCATGCCACTATCGCAGTAGTTAAAATCGCGGAAATAATGATGCGCAGACATCTCACCGCCATACACTGCGTTGTTTTCACGCATGACTTGTTTGATAAAAGAATGCCCTGACTTACTGATAGTCGCTTTGCCACCGGCCGCCGCGATGACGCTTTCGGTATTTAAGATATTGCGCGGGTCATAGACAATCGCCTCGGCAGGATTTTTATCCAAGAAAGCTTTGGCAAGCACCCCCACTACATAAGTGCCTTCCAAGAATCGAGCGTTTTCATCAAAGAAAAAACAGCGGTCAAAATCGCCATCAAACGCAATCGCCAAGTCCGCTTTCTCCGCCAATAGCTTGTCTGCCGTCACTTTACGGTTGGCAATAATCATGGGATTGGGAATACCATTGGGAAAACTGCCATCGGGCGCATGATTGATTTTGATAAAATTAATAGGCGCGTTGGCAGCTTGTAGACGCTGCTCAAGCAAATCAATTGTTGGCGCGGCACTACCGTTGCCACAGTTGACGACCACTGTCAAAGGTCGTAACGCGTTGACGTCAATATAGCTTATGAGATGGTCGATATAGGCGGTTTTGTCTTCTTTTAACTGATACTCGCCTTTACTGGCTGCCGCTTTGAATGCGCCTTTTTCTGCGATTTGTTGAATGTCTGCCAAGCCGGTATCCGCGCTAATGGGTTTTGACTGTTCACGCACCAATTTTAGCCCGTTATAATTGATGGGGTTGTGACTGGCGGTTACTTCAATACCGCCAATCGCGCCATAGTGGCTGGTGGCAAAATACACCTCTTCAGTGCCTGTCATGCCCAAATCAATCACATCGATGCCCGCATCTAATATGCCTTGAATGGTGGCTTTTTTCAGGGCTTCACTACTGGGCCGAATGTCACAGCCAATCACAATCGCTGGTTTTTGCTGATTTGATAGCGATGCACTTAAAAATTGGGCGAAAGCACGTCCGATACGGTAGGCGATGTCCTCGTCAAGGTTTTTACCGAGTTCACCGCGGATGTCATAGGCTTTAAAAGACGAAATTGTGATGGGAGAAAAATCATTCATATACGTGGCTCATGGGATTAAGAATTAAGAATGTCATTCAATTAACTGTTAATTATTCACAATCAGTTATTCACTGGCAATGATCAGCTATCACCAAACACATCGCGGCTATACACTTTTGTCTTGACGTGCGCTAATTCGGGATGTAATCGGTTCGCGACAATCACATCGCTCGTTTCCAAAAAACTCGCTAAATCATTGACTACGGGACAATCCATAAACTGCGGTGACGACAGACTGGGCTCATAGATTTTTACATCAATGGCATGTTGTTTGAGCAGTTCAATAATGTCCAAAATTGCAGAATCTCTAAAGTTATCGGCATCTTTTTTCATGCTCAAGCGGTACACACCCACGGTATTAGGCTGCTTGGCGATAATTTGACGGGCAACAAAGCGTTTGCGGGTATTGTTGGCATCCACCACCGCATGAATCACATTGGCAGGAATCCCTTCATAATTGGCTTTGAGCTGTTGGGTATCTTTGGGTAGACAATAGCCACCATACCCAAATGATGGGTTGTTGTAATGCATGCCAATCCGCGGGTCTAAGCTCACACCGGTGATAATCGACTCACTATCAAGCCCCATGCTTTCGGCAAAGCTATCTAACTCGTTAAAAAATGCAATGCGTGTGGCAAGGTAGCTATTGGCAAATAGTTTGACCGCCTCTGCCTCAGTAGGCGGCATGATTTGGCTTGGGGTGTGGTTTTGTTCGCTGGCAGTTTGGTATTGGACGATTAGTTGGTGACAAACATCTTGCAGCGCGGGCACATGGTTTATATCACAGCCAACGATAATACGTGACGGATGCAGGTTGTCATATAACGCTTTGCCCTCCCGCAAAAACTCCGGCATAAACAAAATACGCGTATCAAATTTTGCCTGCATGTCAACGGTAAATCCAATCGGCACAGTCGATTTGATCACAATCGGCACTTGTGCGTTGTGAGCGCGTACGGTTTGAATACTGGCTTCCACCGATGAGGTATCGAATTTGCCAGTGGCAACATCGTAGTTGGTCGGTGTGGCAATAATCACCAAATCTGCGGTTGAAAAATCCGCCTCACTTACCAACTGCGCTGTTAAATTTAGTGACTGGGTTGCCAAGAACTGCGCAATCAACGCATCGTCAATCGGCGACGCTTGCTGTTGTAATTGGGCAATTTTTTTGGCATCGATATCGACCAAGGTGACTTGGTTAGCAAGTTTAGGCTGGGCTAATAAGACAGCATTGGACAGACCGACATAGCCTGCCCCAATGACAAAGATGGTTGTAATCATGGGTGATGGAACCTTACAAATCGCAGCAAAAATTAGCGAAGCCGTCGCGTATTTTTAGCCTTGATATTTCTTATATTTTTAAATTAGGTAAGTTTTTGCCAATATCACTATAGTTTGACAAAATGGCATAGCGATGACAACGATTATTTTGCAGCCTCTGTGTTTTAGGTATTTGTATTTAAAGCCTCTGTATTTTAGGCATCTAGACTGTCAAGGCAAATACTTACCAATGGACTTAGATTGCCATGTCAAATGCGCTAAAATAGCTAGATCAATTATATTGTGAATTTTTCATCATTTACTATCAATCACCCTTTAGAGATAACGATGCAACCAACTTCCAATTTTGCCGACCTCATTGCCTTAATGGCACGACTGCGCCAAGACTGCCCTTGGGATAAAAAACAAACCAACGACAGCCTCATTCCCTACGCCCTAGAAGAAACCTATGAGCTTGTCGAAGCCATACAATCAGGCGACATTGACGACATCAAGGGTGAGCTTGGCGATGTGCTGCTACAAGTGGTTTTTCACGCTTGTCTATACCAAGAACAGCAGCAGTTTGATATCAGTGAGGTGATTTTCACCTTGCAACAAAAACTCATTCGCCGTCACCCGCATGTGTTTGACAAAGAAAATCTAAAAACCGATGAAGATGTCAAAAAACGCTGGGATGAAATCAAAGCCTTGGAAAATGCCGAAAAAGCCAAACAGGGTAAACTGGTAAACCATCGCCGCACCCTTGATGCGGTCAAGGCAGGCTCAGCGTTAATGCAAGCGCAACAACTACAAAAAACTGCCAATAAAGTCGGTTTTGACTGGGATGTGGTGTCGGGTGCGGTGGACAAATTGGATGAAGAAGTGGCAGAGCTCAAAGAAATCTTACCAATCGATGGTCAAAAACCGACGCCTGAGCAAAAAGCGCTGCTAGAAAAAGAACTGGGGGATTGTTTTTTTGCCCTAGTCAACATTGCCCGCAAACTGGGCATTGATAGCGAAAAAGCGACTTTGACCACCGTGCATAAATTTCGCTCTCGTTTTGGCTTTATTGAAGATGAGCTCGCTAAAATGGGTAAAACCCCTGAAACTGCTAGCTTAGCAGAAATGGATAACTTGTGGGATTTGGCAAAGTTAAAGGAAAAACATGACAAACCTTAATGACTTAAAGCCACTATTATTAAATCTGAACACTAATGGAAAAAGGTATAGCCTATTACTATTCTTCATTGGTGCGACTTATTCGCTTTCACTGCTACTACCCGCTATCGATTTTTCTACTATGAGCGGGGGCATTTTGCCTGGAATTGCGGTTGTTCTTTTTGGGACAATCTACTCACCTTTCGCCCTTATAAAAGGTTACTATGGAATATTAGCCATATATGCCAATTTTATATTTCTGTTTCTATTTATCAAAATACTCACTCAAACAAATCACGCAAATTTTTTGATGGTATCATTAGCTTTATTTATGTTAGTGTTAAGCGGATTTAGTTTTTCTCAATCATACCAAGTCCATTATATGTCAAGTGGGAAAATAGTTGTTTGGGGGATTGGGGCGGTATTTTGGTTTTTCAGCTTGTTTGCATTGGCTGCTTTGATTTTTTATCAGTATTTTAAGGGAAAAACCCCAAACCCAATGTATTTTATTGCCATGTTAATGATATGGTTAAGCGTGGCATTTAGTTTGCGTTATTATCAGTATCACTATATTGCGGAAGAATATAATCAAAAAGGCGCATTTCAGTGGTCTATTGTGTTTATTTCTCAAGCCCCATTCTTGGCAAAAACCAAAAAAGCAATACAAGAAGATTTAGGTTTCAATAATGATTAGCCGATGGTTAAAAAACGTTTTGCTTACCAATGCTTTTGTAGTTTACTGTGGCATTGCTTATGCCCAACCAATTTGTACCCCAACCTTGACGCCCGAGCAGGCTTTTTTGGCAGTGACAAATTTGACGGGGACTAACGGTGGTAGCACAAAACCCTCTGCAAATATCCTTGCCAATTCGCCCAAAGTGATTAATATCAATACCGCCAGTGAAGCACAGCTTACACAGCTTGATGGTATCGGCGCCAAAAAAGCCCAGCAAATTATTTTATACCGGCAAATGATAGCGCCGTTTGCCACAGCGGATGACCTAGCCAACGTCAAAGGTATCGGTAAAGCGACTGTCGATAAAAATCGCCACCGCATCACCACCCAATAGTGATAGCAAAGCATGGGCAATCATCACGAGCCTATTCTCATGTTTTATATACTCTCTACTAGCAAGCAAACCGTCTCATCCTGTAGCGCTCACGTCCTACAAATAATCAATCATTAAACAATATTTTTTGTTCACTGGATTTTTTGTAACCGTGAATTAATATCCCTAGTTAGGCAGAAATTTGGTACACTAACCGCTAATAAATTTCTGCCGTTTTCATGGATTTTGGTTACTATACATGGCAAAAAAAACTCGCAAATCACCTAGCACGGCAACCGCTGCTGGCAATACCGCAACTGATTATGTTTTAGATAGACAGTCGGCTCGCCGGGATGCCAAAAAACTGGGCTTAAACAAAGCTGATTTACCCAACTCCATCAAAGAAGTGATTAGCACACTGACGCAGGCGGGTTTTGAAGCCTACATCGTCGGTGGTGGGGTGCGTGATGCCTTGTTAGGCTTAAAGCCCAAAGACTTTGATGCTGTGACCAACGCCACCCCAAACCAAATCAAAGAAGTATTTGGCAAACGCTGCCGCATCATCGGACGGCGTTTTCAGCTGTGTCATGTGTATTCTGGTCGCGATATGATTGAAGTTGCCACCTTTCGCGCGCCGCCTAAGGACAACAATCATCTCACCGAAGACGGCATGATTATGCGTGACAATGTGTGGGGTGATATCTATCAAGATGTGGTGCGCCGCGATTTTAGTATCAATGCCCTGTACTATCAGCCATTTGACGACATCGTTTATGATTTTTGTGGTGGGCTAAAAGATGTTGAAAACCGCACCATTCGTCTGCTCGGCGACACCCAAAAACGGGTGGAAGAAGACCCTGTACGTCTGCTACGAGCGCTGCGTTTTAAAGCAAAATTGCAGTTTGATTTTGACAACGCCTTAAACCAACAATTCAACGCGCAAAACTGGGCATTATTGGCGCAAGTATCCCCTCACCGCTTGTACGATGAAACGCAAAAAATGTTCACAGGCGGCTACTTGGTGCCGATGTTACCACTGCTATTTGATTATGGTGCGTTTTCCCAGTTGTTGTTTTATCCACCGACAACTGTAACACCGCTACTCAACCAAGTCACCATCAATACCGATAGGCGCATAAGCAGTGGTAAAAGCATTAACCCTGCGTTCTTTTATGCGACTATTTTGTGGGAAAACTATCTGTATTTATTGGATAAGTTTAAAAAGAACACACCGTTTAGCGATGCGCAAAACCAAGCCGCCAATAAAGTGTTGGACAAGCAGCGTCAGCACACAGCCATGCCCAAGTTTGCCGAGCAGTTTATTAAAGATATTTGGCTCATGCAGCCAAGACTTGCCCAGCCGCGCAAAAAAAATCTGCAAAAGCTGTTTGAAAACCCACGTTTTCGGGCTGCCTATGACTTTTTGATGATGCGTGAGCAGGTAGAAGCCAAAAACCAAGCACTTGCCAAACAACATGGCGCAGCGATTACGTTGGATGATGAAAGCACCAACGGCATGGGACATTGGTGGGCGTGGTTTCAAACCCTAGGTGCCAAACAGCAGCAACAAGCGATTGATGAGTTTGACCTTGAATCGGTGCGTTTGCGCTTTGCGAATATTGTCAATCAAACCAGTTTTGAGGACGACAGTGTTGCTTACCAAACTAGCGATGCAGTGCGTGATAATGAGGCAGACATGGGTAGCGATTTGAGTCATGGAAAGCGCCGCCGCGAACGACGTGGTTTGCCATTGGCAGCAAATAGCCAAATCGAGCATGAACTGCTGCAAGATACCGCGCTATCTACCAAAGCGCACAAACTAACGCAGCAGCAGCAACTTGAAAAAGCCCAACTGCAGCAGTTATCGCTTGCCAGTCACACCAACTCAGCACCGGCTAAGTCACTTATCGTAGCGCCAATCACAGCGCAAAAAGACGATGACCACCCTTATCAGCCGATAGTTTCTGCTTTAGCATCAGCTTATACTGAGACAAGTGCACGCCCAAATAGTTCACACCCAAATAATTCGAACCTAGGTCGCTCACGCAAACGCGACAAAGCCTATTTATCGGCAGCCAGTGTACCTGCCAAACGTGCGCGACGCACCCCCAGCTCAAACTGGTCGATTTTGGAGCAACGCCAGCAAGCGGATATCACAACATCCGCTAATGATTTGCTTGGCGAATCTGTCAGCCCAACACCCGTCAAACAAAGCATTGATAATCAGGCGGTGACTCATACCGATAACGATACTGATATTAGCATTGGCACTGACACCGTCAAGCGTTCGGCACCCAATGAATCAATGATTGACAATGGCGTGGTACAGCCAAAGCCAAAGCGAGCGCCACGGACGCGTAAAAAAGCGGTTGCTGATAGCAAAGTCTTAGCAGAAGCGGTGACTAAGGACGAGGCACCGGCAGCGCCAAAACGCACCCGCAAACGCGCGGTCAAAATCGACGGTCATCAACCATGATTACGTGCTATATCGGTTTGGGTGGCAATATCGCAAACGCGCTTGGTACGCCAAAGCAGCATATTGCCAATGCCATTGCGGCGTTTTACGCATCGCCGCACTTTGCCAATGTTACAGCATCATCACTGTATCAATCCAAAGCCTTTGGGGTCACCGACCAGCCCGATTTTTTTAATGCAGTGGTAAAAGTTGATACCGATTTGGCACCCTTAGCCCTATTGGATTTTTGCCAAAGTTTGGAGAGCGCTGCCAAGCGCACGCGTTTGCGCCACTGGGGTGAGCGTAGTTTGGATGTCGATGTACTGTTGTATGGCGATGACACAATCAACCATGCACGTTTAACCGTGCCACATGAGGGTTTATTTGCGCGTAATTTTGTGCTGATTCCGATGTTGGAGCTTGACCCGACCCTTATGGTCAATGGGCAAAAATTGGCAGACTTACCGACCAGTCAACAGTGGCAGGGCTTGGAAAAATTAACCGTGCTTTAACTCATATCAGTTAACATGGATTTTTGTAAAAATTAACAAATTATGGGTGCTATGGATTTGAAATCGCAAAAAATTAAACCATTGATAAAGTAACGTTTTTTGTTTTCCCTATTTCTTGTTTTTGCCTGTTTCTTTTGCCCTTGCTTCTTTTAGCTTTACTTCTTTTACCCTTGATTCTTTTAACCTTGCTTTTTTAAAGGAAACCGCATGAGCTACGTTAGCAACCTAGAATCTAACCCTGATTCAACAACTGAGTCAACATCTGTCGCAGCGACGACCAAGCCTAAATTACCTGTGACCTTGTCCACCTTAAACAAACTCAAAGCCAATGGCGAGACGTTCTCGTGCTTGACATGTTATGACGCCAGTTTTGCAGCAGCTATGCAAGTTGCCGCGATTGATACGATTTTGATTGGCGATAGCCTTGGCATGGTGGTACAAGGACAAACCTCAACCTTGCCGGTGACCATCGCAGACATGGTATATCATACCCAAAACGTGGCTCGTGCCAACAGTCATGCACTGATTTTATGTGATTTACCTTTTATGAGCGTTGCCACGCTTGAGCGCGCACTCGATGCCAGCCAAGCGGTGATGCAAGCAGGCGCGCATGTGGTCAAAATCGAAGGCGGTGCCGAGCTTGCCAAAATCGTGTCAGTGCTTGCCAATAACGGCGTGCCGACTTGCGTGCATTTAGGCTTGACACCGCAATCAGTGAATGTGTTTGGTGGCTACAAAGTACAAGGCAAAACCGATGCCCAAGCGGAAAAACTCATGGCTGACTGTCAAGCAGTGGTAGAGGCGGGCGCCGCCATTTTACTGCTCGAATGTGTCCCTGCTGAGCTTGCCAAAAAAGTGCGTGACACTTTCCCCGTGCCAGTGATTGGCATCGGTGCGGGCGTGGATTGTGATGGTCAAGTGCTAGTCATGCACGATATGCTTGGGGTATATACCCGTAAACCTGCCAAGTTTGTCAAAGACTTTTTGACCGACGAGCATAACGAAACCAAGGATATCACCGGGGCGTTTAAAGCCTATCATAAAGCGGTCAAAGAGCGTACGTTCCCAACGCTAGCCCATAGTTTTTAGTAATCATAAAGGCAAAAAAATGCAAGTATTTCATACCATCAGCGCATTACGTGACACCTTAAAACCTTTACGCCATCAAGCGGCTGCGCCAAAGATAGCGCTGGTTCCCACGATGGGTAATTTGCACAGCGGTCACGTGACCCTCGTCAAAAAAGCCAAAGAACTTGCCGATATCGTGGTGGTCAGTGTGTTTGTTAACCCAACCCAATTTGGTGTGGGTGAAGACTTTGATACCTACCCACGCACGCTAGAGGCCGATGTGGCAAAACTTACCGATGCGGGGGCAAATTTTGTATTTGCCCCAAGCGTGGAAGAAATGTACCCAACCTACCCTAACAACGTGCAAGTGCTGTCAGGCGATATTAGCAAAATCTTGTGTGCCAACACTCGCCCCACCCACTTTGATGGTGTCGGCTTGGTGGTGAGTAAACTGTTTAATATCGTCCAACCTGACATCGCTGTTTTTGGCAAAAAAGACTATCAACAACTTGCCATTATCCGCCAGTTGATCGCTGAGCTAAATTTCCCCATTGAGATTGTCGGGGTGGATATCGTGCGGGCTTATGACGGGTTGGCATTATCGTCTCGCAATCAATACCTAAGCGAAGCAGAACGTCAACTTGCCCCCACCTTGCAAAAAAGCTTGCAACAGCTTGCCAATGAGTTAAAAACTGCCAATTTTGCCGATTTTGACAAAATTATTGCCGGCGCAATCGATAAGTTAAATCGCGTGACGGTGGCTGATTCAGGCTTTAAAGTGGATTATTTGGAAGTTAAAAATCGCTTATTACAACCGCCGAAGCCCACTGATAAAGACTTGGTAATTTTGACCGCTGCTTTTTTGGGCAAGAAAACACGGCTTTTAGATAACCTAGAGTTTAGCCGGGAAATGAATCAGGAACTAAATCAAGAATTGGGTAGCGATTTTAATCAACAACCTACTACCGCATCTGTGAAGGATTAACTATGTCAAAGCTACAAGTTATCATTGTTTCAGGACGTTCAGGCTCGGGTAAGACATCGGTTCTCAATATCATGGAAGACTTTGGCTATTATCCAATTGATAATTTGCCACTCTCGCTAGTCCCTAGCGCCATTGATAAACTTGTACATGACAGCCAAATTTATAAAATCGCCATTGGTGTCGATGTACGCTCACCACAAGCGGACTTATCGCGGTTTGCCGAGGTCTATCATAAGCTGATAGATACTTATAGCAAACCGGCGATTAAAATACTGTATGTGACTGCCCAAGAAAGCGTCCTGGTGGCACGGTTTGACGCCACGCGCCGCCTGCATCCGTTAATGGCAGTGTCGGGCAATCTACCCAATGCCATCAAAAAAGAAATCGATATTTTAGAGCCGATTGCCATCCGCGCTGATATCAAAATTGACACCAGCCTTCTTAATATCCACCAACTCAAAGAAGTCATTCGCGATCATTTGGGCGTGGATAATGCGGTAACCGTCAATATTTTATCCTTTGGGTTTAAATATGGGGCACCGATTGATGCCGATTTTATTTTTGATGTGCGCACCCTGCCAAACCCCCATTGGAAGATTGAACTGCGTAACCAAACAGGGCTAGATGATGATGTCAAAGCATTTTTTGATGACTATAGCGAAGTAGATGAGATGGCGAATGATATTATCGCTTTTTTTAAAAAATGGCTGCCGCCTTTTTTGCACAACAATCGCCATACCGTGACCATCGCTATCGGCTGTACTGGGGGCAAACACCGCTCTGTGTATATCGCAGAAAAGTTGGGCGAGTCACTGACCCAATCGCTACCCAAAGAGATGGTGGTACGTATCAAGCACCGTGAAAAAAATCGCTGGTAGCACGTTCTGAATCAACTTTGTACTGATGATTGATAACTTTGAGATTGATAAATGATTAATTTTGCTGAAATGGATATGGCGGTTAGCCGTACCGAACTAAAAAAAGCCCATGAGCGCCTACAGCGACTGGCTGAACCGCTTGCCAATTTGTCAAAAAAACAAATGAAGGCGTTGCCTGCCAGTGAGTTTTTTTTGGATGACTTGCTGCAGCTTGCCGATATCACTAGCCATGAAGCACGTAAACGTCACATTAAGCGTTTGGGTAAATTGCTGGCTGAAGAAGAACCGCATGCGATTGTCGAATTTTTATTTCGCCATACCTTTAGCCCTGAGCAACAAGCCAAAATTGAAAGTTGGCAAACGCGCCTAAATTTGCAAGATGATAATACCTTAAAACAATTTACCAAAACCTTTTTTGACAGTGAATTCAACACCATCAAGCAGCTGCTGATTTGGATTGCCTACGCCGAATACACCCAAGATGATGAATTGATGAATGAGAGTGTGGCTGATTTACACACTTATATCCGCCAAGTGGCGATTTTGTCCAAAGGTAAATAGTCGGACTGACTGCCAGTTTTCTAACCACTTATCCCTATGTGGCTTGGCTAGT
>ERZ500983.21-NODE-21-length-52056-cov-5.055480_pt1 | contig 52056 bp, 45 predicted proteins | sample MGYA00248866_ERZ500983 | MGnify/ENA primary metagenome ERZ500983 (study PRJEB25958, sample SAMN03398542) | human skin metagenome | study: EMG produced TPA metagenomics assembly of the Human Skin Microbiome Metagenome (human skin metagenome) data set. | reverse complement strand
TCTTTGGTAATGTCAACGTTCGCGAAGTTTTTACCAATTTCATAAACCGATGGTAAACGCTTCATGATGGTATCCACACCTAAGTGCGTCATATCAAGTACCACGTAATCACCCTGTGGACCACAACCACGACCTTCTTTGATCTCTTGGTCCATTGAGCGTGATACAAAGTCACGCGGTGCCAAGTCTTTTAGGGTTGGCGCATAACGCTCCATAAAGGCTTCGCCATCTTTATTACGAAGTAACGCACCTTCACCACGACAACCTTCGGTCAATAATACGCCCGCACCTGCGACGCCTGTTGGGTGAAATTGCCAAAATTCCATATCTTGTAGTGGAATACCCGCACGCACTGCCATACCGAGACCGTCACCGGTGTTAATAAAGGCATTAGTAGACGCAGCGAAAATACGACCTGCACCCCCCGTTGCTAGGACAGTTGTTTTCGCTTGGAATACCGCGACACGACCTGTTTCTTGCTCCAGCGCGATAACGCCGTTAATGTCGCCTTTGCTATCTTTGACCAAATCTAGCGCAATCCACTCGATAAAAAACTCTGTGCCTTGCTCAAGATTTTTTTGATATAGCGTATGCAATAATGCATGACCTGTACGGTCAGCTGCCGCACACGCACGTTGTACCGCTTTTTCACCGTAGTTGGCAGTATGTCCGCCAAAGGGACGCTGATAAATCGTACCGTCCGCGTTACGGTCAAATGGCATACCCATATGCTCAAGTTCATATACCACTTTTGGTGCTTCACGGCACATATACTCGATGGCGTCTTGGTCACCTAACCAGTCAGAACCTTTGATGGTGTCATAAAAGTGAAAATGCCAGTTATCATCACTCATGTTACCCAAACTTGCGCCAATACCACCTTGCGCAGCAACCGTGTGAGAACGCGTTGGGAACACTTTGGTTAATACTGCAACATTCATACCGCCACGCGCCAATTGTAGCGACGCACGCATACCAGAGCCACCGCCGCCAACGATAACCGCATCGAAGGTTAAGGTTTGAATATTGCTAATGGTGTTGTCTTGTTTTGTTGCCATTGCTTTAATTTCCTAAATGATGGTTCGATTCTATCCATACACATACTTGAAAAGCCATGGATGTCAAAATCGATAAATACGTTAACAAAATTTATCTAACAGGATGTTTAGAAGAAAATCATCACGCCCCAAAATAAATAAACCAAGACTGCAAGAATCATGGCAGATTGCAGCACAAAACGTAAACCATTTGACTTAACGTAGTCTGTTAATACAGTCCACATCCCTACCCACGCATGACCCACTAATGCTAGTATCATCAATAGCGTAAATAAGCGCATCGGTAGGCTTAGCATAAAGCCTTGCCATAATTCAAACGTTGGTTGGTGGGTTAAGAACCACCCCAACATTACCAATGAATAAACTGCCAATACAACCGCACTAATACGTTGTACCACCCAATCGCGCGAGCCTGAGCCTGTTAAACCTGTTGCACTTTTCATTAGAACATCACCCATACAAATGAACCCACAACCCAAAGCGCTGCAAGCACAAAACCAATGAATGTCGCAGTGCGACCACTGTTTAATTCTTCATTCATGCCCATGTCGGCAAATAAATGTTTGAAACCCATCACAAAATGGTAGCCTAATGCAGCCACAAAGATCCAAGCCAAAAACTTCACCAAGGGGCTCGTGAAAATATCTGCAAAGCCTTCAGCACTGGCAAGCGACGTTTGAAAAATCCATAACATCACAGGAATTAGGAGAAATAGCACCACACCAGAAACACGGTGGGTAATTGAAGCCAAAGCAATTGGGTTTTTTGAATTAACATTAATTACTTGGCTTAAAGGAAGGTCAATCGGTCGGTTGCTTTTCACAGCGGGCATCCTTTATTCGCAGTTATAACTTACCTGTGTTATCGCTATGCCAATATCCAAAATATCAAGCACGAACTTCAAATCACTTGCAGGGTTTGATGAATCACATAGCCTGTCAAAAAACAGGTAAATCGAAGATAAGGAATAGCTAGCGTACTTTGGATTATTCACATAATAGATAGTTATTAGCCGCAAACCTAATCGTATCTCACAATTAAAAACTAATAAATTACAAACTAATAATCGACAAAAAGCCACACACAATTTACTTTTTAATTTTGTTAAATCACAAAGCTAAAAAGTAAATTATGTTTAGCAAAGATTAATAATACAAAGCTAGCCACCAGTAAAATTTTTATAATTATAAGAGTCTTTGATTACAAATACAAACAAAAACAGAAAAAAAACCATCTTTTATCAAACCACTGTAGCGCACTATTAAAATTCAGAAATAATTTGATAAGATTCAGCGTTTTGCCACCCACTCTTCTAGATAGTTAACCGTATCAAGGGTTGATAGAATGTCAGTAGCAGAGAGCATAGTTTTAGCTAACTCCTGTTAATTATAACTAACTGTTTGTACGCGTAAGGCGTAAATTTACTTTCATTTTTGGCAAAAATGCTGTTAATATAGATATGTTTTAGTTTTGGGTTTTCGCTATTTTTTCGCTATTAATAAAGTCGCCCTGCACGTCTCTGTGTGGCTGGGCAGTCACCTATCCTTGTCATTGCGCCAATGCATTTGAGCAAGTATAGGTCTTCTTTTTTTTACACGTCTGAGAGGATTTTATGTCAGAGAAAGACAATATTGCAACCTTGCACGTCAATGGCCAGGACTATGAGCTTCCTATCATTGAAGGAACATTAGGCGATCCTGTACTCGATATTAAGGCCGTACCCCAAGCTGGTTTTTGGACATACGATCCAGGTTTCATGTCAACCGCTTCCACTGAATCAAAAATCACCTTCATTGATGGTGACAAAGGTATCTTATTACACCGTGGTTACCCAATTGACCAATTAGCTGATAAAGCAGAATACTTAGAAGTTGCGTATGCACTCATTCACGGTGAATTACCCAATGCTGAGCAAAAAGCTGACTTCTATGAAAAAGTTCGTAAACATTCAATGGTAAATGACCAATTACGTCGTTTCTTTGAAGGTTTCCGCCGTGACGCTCATCCGATGGCGATTATGGTTGGTGTGATGGGTGCGTTATCTGCGTTCTACCACAACAATCTTGATGTGAGCAAACAAGACCATCGTGAAATCACCGCGATTCGCTTGATTGCTAAAGTGCCTACCATCGCCGCCATGTGCTACAAATACAGCAATGGTCAGCCATTCATGTATCCGCGTAATGATTTAAACTACGCTGAAAACTTCTTACACATGATGTTTGCAACCCCAGCGGATGTTAACTATCAAGTCAATCCAATCCTGGCAAAAGCGATGGATAAAATCTTTACGTTACATGCTGACCACGAACAAAATGCCTCTACCTCAACTGTACGTCTAGCAGGCTCTACGGGCGCTAACCCATACGCTTGTATTGCGGCAGGTATTGCGGCTCTTTGGGGACCTGCACACGGTGGCGCCAACGAAGCTGTACTTAAAATGCTTGATGAAATCGGCAGCGTAGACAACGTTGACGAATTCATGGAAAAAGTCAAACGTAAAGAAGTGAAATTAATGGGCTTTGGTCACCGTGTTTATAAAAACTTTGACCCACGCGCCAAAGTGATGAAAGAAACTTGTGACGAAGTATTGGGCGAGCTTGGCATCAAAGATCCACAACTTGAACTTGCAATGAAGCTTGAACAAATCGCCTTGAATGACCCGTACTTTAAAGAGCGTAACCTATATCCAAATGTTGACTTCTACTCAGGTATCATCCTAAAAGCCATCGGTATTCCAACCTCTATGTTTACCGTAATCTTTGCTTTAGCACGTACTTCTGGTTGGATCAGCCACTGGTTAGAAATGCACTCTGCACCTTACAAAATCGGTCGTCCACGTCAGTTATATACTGGCTACACACAACGTGATTTTGTGGCTGTTGAAGACCGCGATTAAGCCAATACGTTAAACCAAAAAACCCAGTGTTACACTGGGTTTTTTATTGAGTAAAATTTAATAATAATTTAATAATAAAAAAGGACCTCTTATGACGCCCTTTCTTGAATTACCCTTTCTTTAATCAAGTGTCACTTGAATTAAGTATCACTTGCCAATCTCTTCACCTTACTTATAAAACGCATTGGCAGTATAAGTATGGTCGGTCTCATCAATCACTTGGGTTAATTCTGGTATTTGCTGTTTTAGCGAAACTTCAACCCCTTGTTTTAGCGTCATATCAACTGCAGAGCAGCCTTGACAGCCACCACCAAATTTGAGCACTGCGGTGATACCAACCCCTTCTTCATGTACCAAATCCACCAATTGCACGTTACCGCCATGCGATGCTAGATTTGGATTGATTTCTGAAGACAACACGTAATTGATACGCTCCTCTAGGCTCGCATTTTCACCCAGTTTTGGTACTTTTGAGTTGGGTGCACGGAATGTCAATTGACCGCCAAAACGGTCTTTATTGTAATCAATCACCGCATCTTCAAGATAAGGAATAGACGGGGTGTCTATATAAGCGGTGAATGTCTCATAATCCAATTTTAAATCGTCAGGATTGTGTTCATCTGGCTGGCTATATGACATACAGCATTCTGCTCGCGGCGTGCCTGGATGTTCAACAAAAATACGTACGCCGATGCCGTCAGTATTTTGTTTTGCCAACAACTCAGTCAGATAACCTTGCGCTGAATCGGTAATTTTGATATTTGTGGTTTTTTCTGTATCGCTCATATGTCACCCTAGCTTGTCATCAATTTTTACCCATATTTTAGCATAAACTTGAGTAATTTACTCGGATTTTATTGGGGGTGGTTTTTTGGCTTATCAAGGGTCGTCACAATATTTTTTAGTTAAGTCAAAACTTGAATCTAGCCATTATCTTTAACCAAAAATCTTTAACCAAAAATAACTTGGCATGGCTGGAAAGTTTAGGCAAGATAGTTAAAAAAACATGCTTTATCACCGAACTTTATCACCAAAACGCTATTGGATAGACCGAGGGCGTTATCATTCGCAAGGAGTTTGCGTCATGCCAAATAAAACGACAGACACTATCACGGTTACTAAAAACGACTTTAACGAGGATAAAGGGCGTTTTAGCACACCCAAAAATAAAAAAGGTTATCAATATGATTATTTGGTATTTATCGGGCGTTTTCAGCCGTTTCACTTAGGTCATAAATCGGTTGTCGATGAAGCATTAAAGCTTGCTGAAAATGTGATTATGCTCATTGGCTCTGCCAATTTGCCAAGTAGTATCCGCAATAGCTTTAGCGTCGAAGCGCGTAGCCAAATGATTTTGGGCGCCTTTGACAAAAAAGATGCCAAACGCATACATTGTGTCGGTTTGGATGATGCCTTATACAATGACACAAAATGGCTTCAATACGTGCAGCAGTGCGTGAAGTCGGTTACCGGCGATTTAAACGCCAATATTGGTCTGATTGGACATTCAAAAGACAGCTCATCATATTACTTGTCACTTTTTCCAAATTGGCAGTCGGTGGCAGTGCCTAATTTTCATGAGTTGTCTGCCACGCCAATCCGCGAAGGCTTTTTGCTGGGTGCCGATCCGTTAACCGATACGGTACCGCAATCGACAACTGATGTCATGAAGGCATTTAAAAAGACCGAAGCATATAAACGCCTACACGAAGAGGCTGGCTTCATTGATAAATACAAAAAACAATGGGAATCAAGCCCCTACCCACCCACCTTTATGACCGTTGATGCCGTGGTCATTCAATCAGGACACATCTTATTGGTTGAGCGTCGTAGTATGCCAGGTCAAGGGCTATGGGCATTGCCTGGTGGCTTTATTGACCCTAAAGAGACACTATTTGACGCCTGTATTCGTGAGCTACGTGAAGAGACTCGGTTAAAAGTGCCTGAAGCGGTTCTGCGCGGTTCGCGCCATAGTCAACACACCTTTGATGACCCGTATCGCTCGGCTCGTGGTCGTACCATCACCCAAGCGTTTTACTTTATGCTCAAAAACGACCCCAAAGGCTTACCATCAGTGAAAGGTGGCGATGATGCCAAAAAAGCGTTTTGGCTACCCTTGGCTGAATTAAAAGCCGATAAACTGTTTGAAGACCATTATGCCATTATTTGTAAAATGGTAGGTCTCTGATTTTTTCCTGCCAAACTGATAGACGGTTTGGTTTTAACCTGCGCAAGCAATCACCAGAGGAGTTCTGTGATGTTTAGTCAAAATTTTGACAATTTTATTTTAAATACCGATAGCTATAAGACGTCGCATTGGCTGCAGTACCCACCAAATACCGAGTACGTATCTAGCTATATTGAAGCGCGTGGCGGTAATAGCAACTTTGAAAATGTGCTATTTTTTGGTCTACAAGCTTTTTTAAAACAGTATCTTACCAAACCGATTACCGACGCTGATATAGATGAAGCCAAAGTGCTACTTGCTGCTCATGGCGTACCGTTTAATGAAGCAGGCTGGCGACAATTAGTCGCCAAACATGGCGGTCTATTACCGCTGCGCATTCAAGCGATACCAGAAGGCATGGTGGTACCAACGGGTCAAGTATTGTGTCAGGTGGTGAATACCGACCCTGAGTTTTACTGGTTGACGAGCTATATCGAGACCACACTATTACGCGCTATTTGGTATCCTAGCACTGTGGCAAGCCTTTCTTATTATTGTAAGCAAATCATCAAAGCAGGCTTGGAAAAATCGGCTGATAACTTAAATAATCTACCGTTTAAATTGCATGATTTTGGCGCCCGTGGGGTGTCTAGCCTTGAATCAGCTGCGCTTGGTGCTCTTGCCCACTTGGTAAATTTTTCTGGTACGGATACCTTAAGCGCGATTGTGGCTGCCAATCGTTGGTATGGTATGCAAAATGACATGACGGCTTTTTCCATTCCCGCAGCAGAGCATAGCACCATGACCACTTGGGGACGTGAGCATGAGGCGGACGCCTATGGCAATATGATTGCCAAATTTGGCGGTGAAGGTAAAACCTTTGCGGTGGTGAGTGATAGCTACGATTTATGGAATGCCATTGATAATATTTGGGGTGGTGAGCTAAAAGAAAAAGTGGCGAGAACAGGCGGCACGTTAGTGATTCGCCCTGATAGTGGCGATCCGATTAAAGTGGTTCGTGAAGCCCTGCAGCGCCTTGCAGCAAAATTTGGCACCACCACCAACTCAAAAGGCTATAAGCTACTGCCGAGCTATGTGCGACTCATCCAAGGGGATGGTATTAATCCCACTAGCATGGGTAAAATAATTGATGCGGTGATTAAAGCAGGCTTTAGTAGTGACAATATCACCTTTGGGATGGGTGGCGGGCTACTGCAACAAGTCAACCGCGATACCTTGAATTTTGCCATGAAGACCAGCAGCGCACGGGTGGACGGTTTTTGGCGAGACGTGTATAAAGACCCAATTACCAGTGTGAGCAAACGCAGCAAACGCGGGCGTTTAGCCTTGGTCAAACGTCAGGGTAGTTATATGACGCTGCGTGAAGATGAGCTTGCTGAGCAAAATAATTTATTGCAGGATGTATTTTTGAACGGTGATTTACTAGTTGATGATACGCTAACCGCGATTCGTCAACGCTCATCGGTAAAATCATAATTTAACTTGTCGCAATCTTAACAGCCGTCTTAATCAGACGGCTTTTTATCGTTAATGCTAATTAACCCCTGCCATTGCCAAATATTTTTGGTGCAACTGTTCAAGTTTTAAATACAAATCGTCTAAGCTACCGTTGTTATCAACTATGTCATCGGCTTGCCTGAGCCTGTCATGACGCGACAGTTGATTTGCCATGATATTTTGAATACGTTCAGGTGTTTGACCATCGCGTTGACTGGCGCGCTCAATCTGCAAGGCTTCATGACTATCAACCACCAATACTCGCTCACACAGATTGGCTAACCCTGCTTCGGATGCTTCTAACAGTAAGGGTGCTACCAAAATTACATAGGGCGACTGGGCAGTTGCTAGTAATTCTTTGGCACGGCTGCGAATGGCAGGATGGGTAATTTGTTCCAAATCCATTAACGCTTGCGCACTGCCAAATACATGCTCTCGCATGGCACGACGATTAAGTTCACCTGCCTCATCAATCACCCAGTCACCAAATTTGGCGACAATTTTTTTTAGCGTTGGCGAATCTTTGGCAACGACGTCACGTGCCAATACATCGGCATCAATAATGACGATTCCATGCTCAGCAAACCAACGGCTCACTTGTGATTTACCACTACCGATACCACCTGTAAGCCCCACTACCAACATCGCAACCTCTCCTTGATTCACGGATAATTGACCCATAAATAACGTCATGACATTTTACCTAGATACCACGACATTATTGATTGCCCATACAAAAGTGCTATCATGCCGGCAATCGCGATATAAGGTCCAAATGCAAAAGGTTTGCTTTCACCTGAGCGCTTCATCAATATCACACCCACAACCGAGCCGACAAACGCAGATAAAAGCACAATTAAGGGTAGCATCAAAGGCCCTAGCCAAGCCCCCAAAGCCGCTAATAATTTAAAATCGCCATGCCCCATCCCGTGCTTGCCCGTAATCAGCAAAAACAGTTGGTAGACAATCCACAGGCATAAAAACCCAAACACATAGCCAAAAATAGCCGCTGTGGGGCTAACAAATAAGCCAAAGGCATTGACAAATAAGCCCAGTCCCGCTAACGGCAATGTAAATCGGTCAGGTAACAATTGGGTATCAAAATCAATGCCTGTTAAAGCAACTAATGTCCATGTGAGTGCTAATCCTGCCAGCGCTTGCCAAGTAACACCAAATTTCATCACCACCAGCACAGATAAAATAGCGGTGATGATTTCCACAAGCGGATAGCGATAACTAATGGCGTGATGACACTGACTACATTTTCCTTTTAGCAGTAGCCAACTAATAACAGGCATATTTTCAAACCAACGTATTGAATGCCCACAATGCGGGCAACGAGAAGCAGGACGGCTTAAGGTCATCGATTCATGATTGTCAATAACGCTTTCTGGATGAAGCAATAGCTGGCATTCGTTCTTCCACTGCTGCTCCATCATCAAAGGCGTGCGATAAATCACCACATTTAAAAAACTACCCACACACAAGCCCAAGATTGATACCATAATCAACGTCAGCCATTGCGACTGTTGTAACAACAAAATAAAATCTGAAAAAATCCCCATCGTATTTAGCCCACCACCGAGCCCATTTGGAAAATTGGTAGATACATGGCAATCACCAGACCCCCTACCAGCACCCCCAAAATAGCCATAATCATCGGTTCCATCAGACTTGTTAACCCGTCTACGGCGTTATCCACTTCGTTTTCATAATAAGTCGCCACTTTATCAAGCATCTCCTCTAGACTACCTGACTCCTCACCAATACCAACCATTTGGATCGCCATACTGGGAAAAAGATTGGTAGAGCGCATCGAAAACTGCAATTGTTGACCCGTCGCAACATCGCCTTTGATTTTTTGCGTGGCATTATAAAATACCACATTATTGGTTGCCCCAGCGGTTGAATCTAACGCATCAATCAGCGGCACACCTGCGGCAAAAGTGGTAGATAAAGTGCGGGAAAAACGGGCAACCACCGCTTGATAAGCAATATTGCCAAAGATTGGCAATTTTAAGGTAAGTCGGTCTAAAAAATCATTAAAGGGCTTGCTACGTTTTTTAGCTTCAGAAAAGCCAACAACAGCGCCTGCAATGCTAAATAGCAATAACCACCACCATTTTTGCATCCACTCCGACATATTGACCACCATTTGGGTAAACGCGGGTAACTCTGCGCCAAATGAATGGAATAAGTCAGCAAACACCGGTACCACTTTGACCAGCAAAATAATGGTAACGATAATCGCAACCACAATAACCGCAATCGGGTATTTCAAAGCTTTTTTAATTTTTGCTTTTAGTAGCTCGCTTTTTTCTTTGTACGTCGCGACACGCTCAAGCATAGTTTCAAGCGCACCCGACTGCTCACCTGCCTCTACTAATGAACAAAACAGGTCATCAAAATATCTGGGATGTTTGCGCAGCGCTGCAGCAAAGGTGCTACCTGATTCCACTTCTGACTTGACACTAAGCACCAACTCTTTCATTGAGGGGTTATCGAGCGCATCTGCAACGATTTCAAACGACTGTGTAAGGGGGACACCTGCTTTCATCATCGTAGCCAACTGACGCACAAAGATAGCAATATCAATTGGCTTGATGCTTTTTTTCATTTGAAAAATGGGCTTAGGTTTTTTCTTAATCGTCTTGACTTGGATGCCCTGCTTGCGTAGTTGCGCCTTTGCCAGCTCAATATTGCGGCTGGTGGTTTCGCCTTTGACTTTCTCGCCACGGCGATTGACCCCATCATAGACAAAGTCTAATAACATTTCTGTTTGGACTTTTGCCATACCCTTCCCCTTAATATCTCAACTAATCTTCAATAAAGACGGATAAAAAACGCCCTATTCGCTAGTAACACGATACATCTCTTGGATGCTGGTCGTGCCTTGTAGGACCTTTAAAATGCCAGAGCGCCTTAAATCCCTAAACCCTTGCTTTAAGGCAGCGTCTTTAATCTCAATAGCGTTGCCGTCTTCCATAATAATTCGGGCAATCTCTGGTGTTACTTTCATCACTTCATAAATACCAACACGTCCTTTATAGCCATCGCGGCATTCAGAGCAGCCAACGGGCTCATAAATGACATTGCTGGGATCTGCCAAATCTTCTTCGGTAAAGCCCATTTCAAGCAAGCTATTTTTTGGCACATCTGTCGGTTTCTTACAAGCTTTACACAGGCGACGTGCTAAGCGCTGTGCGATTACCAAATTGACTGAGGTGGCAATGTTAAAGGATGCCACCCCCATATTACGCAGACGCGTTAAGGTTTCTGGCGCTGAGTTGGTATGCAAGGTTGACAGCACCATATGCCCTGTTTGGGCAGCTTTGACAGCAATTTCCGCCGTTTCCAAGTCACGAATCTCACCGACCATCACAATATCAGGGTCTTGACGCAAGAATGATTTGAGCGCACTGGCAAAGGTCAAGCCAACTTTATTGTTCACGTTGACCTGATTGATGCCTTCAAGGTTAATTTCAACGGGATCTTCTGCGGTGGATATATTGGTCTCAACTGTGTTTAAGATATTAAGACCCGTGTACAAGGAGACAGTTTTACCCGAACCAGTAGGGCCGGTAATCAATAACATCCCTTGCGGTTTTGCCAGCGCATCCATAAATAGCTGCTTTTGGTCCGGCTCATAGCCGAGTGCATCAATGCCTAGCATCGCTGATGATGGGTCTAAAATACGCAATACGATTTTTTCACCAAATAAGGTTGGCAATGAGTTGACACGAAAATCAATCGCCTTATCCTTGGAAATTTTTAATTTGATGCGACCATCTTGCGGCACGCGGCGTTCAGAGATGTCCATTTGTGACATGACTTTCAGGCGGGCAGCAATTTTACCCGCTAGCTGCGTCGGTGGATTTGCCATTTTTTGTAACACCCCATCAATACGAAAACGCACGCGATAAGATTTTTCATAGGGTTCAAAGTGTAAGTCTGAGGCGCCCATGGTAATGGCTTTGATGAGCATCCCATTAACGAACTTGACGACAGGCGCTTCATCATTGACATCTAAATGACTGGTGGCACTACTGTCGTCATCGGCACGGGTTTCATCAAACTCCACCGCTTCCATATCATCAAAATCAGCTAAATTAGTGGTAGTAAAGATTTTTTCGATGAGTGATTTGATTTTGTGGTGCTCGGCGACGACTGTTTCCACGGTAAACCTTGTACCAAATCGCAGCGCGTCTAAAGCATCTACCCTTGTTGGGTCACTCATGGCAACAAATAAGCGGCTACCTCGTTGGAAAATCGGCAGAATATTAAATTCGCGAATAATTTTTTCATCAACCGCTTCTTTTGGAATATAGTTGACATTGATGGCATCCAAATCAATGAGTGGATCGCCAAATTCTCGCGAAATCACCCATGCTACCGCGTCAGGTTGCGCAAGCTTATTGTCAACCACATAGGCGATTAAATTTGTTTTTTGCTGCTGCGATTCTGCCAATACTTTTTGCATTGACGCTTCGCTAATTAGTCCTTCATGCACTAATCGCGATGCAATGCCACCAAAACCAGGAAGTGATGCTGCCATTGTTTTTCTCGTTTACTCAATATTGATTCAAATGGGCTAATGTTTGTTAGTGTAAACTATTCATTTATATATTAACAAATCATTCTCGACAAATCCGTGAATTCAACGATAAATAATTTGTTATCGAATTTTATCTCTATCCATCAACCTTCATAAAACTGTTTTATACTTTATGCCTTCTTTAAACCCCTCACTTGCGTGACCCAATAATTTATTCGGCAAATCGCGGCAATTGCTTATATAATACCTACCATTTTACGCCTAGTATTTTAAATATTCCTATTTTCATATCTTGATATCTTTAAATGGTGATGTTTTACATCATGATATGTTAAATAGCGTTACTTATATTTTAATGTTATCTTGACATTTATACTTTGCAAATTCATAGATAACCATTTACCTCAATTGACAGGGACATTATGAAAGCATCTGATTATGTAGCAAATTGGCAGAATTCTTGGGTGATTGCTAATTGGAAAATGAATCCTAGCACACAGCTGACTGTCACAGCCCTCATGACCGATTTACAGCAGCAGCTACCCGCAGATGCACTGCAAAGCTGTAACGTGGTTATTGCGCCAAGTTTTATTCATTTAGCGACTACACAACAAGCCATCCAACATGGGTCATTGAACATCGGGCTAGCTGCGCAAAACTTATGTGCACAACACGCCGATAAAGGCGCGTTTACTGGGGAAGTTTCGGGTGCTCAGCTCAAGGACGCTCAGGTAAATTATGTTTTAGTCGGACATTCAGAACGCCGTCAATATTTTAATGAAGACAACGCTTGTTTAATCCAAAAAATTCGCCATGCCTTTGCACATGATTTAACCGTTGTTTTTTGTATCGGTGAAACACAAGCCCAGTATGAGCAAAATCAGACCCAAGATGTGCTAGCAGCACAATTAACGGTAGTTAAACAACTAGCCGCTGAATTTGCTAATACCCAATCTGAAAACGCCCAATTGAATAACTTAGCATCGCGATTGATTATTGCTTATGAACCCGTTTGGGCGATTGGTACAGGTAAAATCCCAACCATACAAGAAGTACAAAACATTCATGCCTTTATCAACACCACCTTAACGGACATCGATGCCTCTTTAGCGACCACACCGATATTGTATGGCGGCAGCGTGAAAGCGGATAATGCTGCAGAAATCGCCCAATGCCCAAATGTAAATGGGGTGTTGGTAGGCGGGGCATCACTAGACGCGACGAGCTTTACACAAATTATTCAAGCGTTTGCCCAAATTTAAGGTAAAATATCACCCATTTAAAATTTTTACTTTTGCCGCTGACAGCGTTCTTGTTGGGCATCAGTGCTATCAAGTTTTGTAGAGATAAGTATGTATAATGCAATTTTAGTGGTTCATATCATTGTCGCGATTTCAATGATTGGTCTGATTTTGGTTCAACATGGTAAAGGTGCCGATGCGGGCGCTTCATTTGGTGCAGGGGGTTCGGCAACCGTATTTGGTGCGTCTGGCTCTGCCAATTTTTTGACGCGCTTGACGGCGGTTTTAACAGCAATTTTCTTTATCACCAGTATGACACTGGCAGTATTTGCTAAACAGCAATCGCTATCTAGTCGTACCCTTGATACCAGCCTAGCGACTAATACTGCGCCTGCAAGCCCTACACCTGCCAAATAAGTTATTAAAAAAAATGTTGCGTTATTGGTAGTTTTGACCTAGAATACAGCGTCTATTTTAGAGTGTTGTTATTTAAAAAACAGCTTGGTTAAAGTAGTTTGGTTTTTTGCGATTGTGGTGGAATTGGTAGACACGCTACCTTGAGGTGGTAGTGCCGCAAGGTGTGAGGGTTCGAGTCCCTCCATTCGCACCAACTAAATTAATTTTAAATAACTATTGACAAGGTTAATATCTCACTCTATAATACGCTCTCTAAATTGTTGCGGGGTGGAGCAGTCTGGTAGCTCGTCGGGCTCATAACCCGAAGGTCGTTGGTTCAAATCCAGCCCCCGCTACCACTTTTCTAGTAGCATTGCTTTGGTATCATTACTAGAAAAATCAATTTAGACACACTTTTATTGATTTAAAAGCCCACCAATTAGTTTGTGGGTTTTTTTGTATCTGTTGGTTTCGAAAAAACTTAAGTTTTGCTAAATTAGCGGTTGCGTTTTAGTAATGTGCCAATTTTTAAAATCAGCTTTTAAAATCAACAAAGATGTTAATAATCAACTCTAAAGGATATCATGAAACTATCAACGAAAGTTGCTGAACTGACCCAAATCATTGAGCCAGCAGTAACTGCCTGTGATGTGAGCTTGTGGGGTATTGAATTTGTACCACAAGGTCGACGCTCTCTTCTTCGTATTTATATTGAAGCCCTACCTGAAGACCGTGCCGAAGGCAAACAAGTCACCATTGAAGACTGTGCTGCGGTCACCCACCAAGTCGGTGGTGTGTTGGACTTGCACGACCCGATTGCAGGCGAGTATCTACTTGAGGTGTCTTCACCTGGTTTAGACCGCGCGTTTTTTTCTGCTGAGCAGCTGCATGACTATGTGGGGCAAACCCTCAGCTTACGATTGATTCATGCGATTGGACAAGGTAGTGATAAGCGCCGTAAAGTAACAGGCGAATTGGTCAATATTGACGAGCGCCAGTTGACGGTCAAAACCGAAAATGATCAAGTCAATGACCAACTTTTAGCCATCGAGCTTGATAATATTGATAAAGCCAATTTGGTCTACCAATTTTAGCTTTTGAATTTGGGGTTAACGCCTTTTTTACGCTATGTCTTCTAGCTAACTTTTTTCTAGCTAAAAGCAAGATTTTAAAGAATAAAGTCTAGAATGACTTAAATTATAGGTGATTACATGAATCGAGAAATTTTAACGGTCGTTGAAACCGTCAGTAATGAAAAAGGCTTAAATCCTGAAGATATTTTTGAAGCGATTGAGCAAGCCTTGGTGGTATCGACCAAAAAGAAAGTTTATAGTGAGCAGCCTGAAGTTGCCGTGCGCGTGCATATTAATCGCAAAACAGGTGACTATGACACTTACCGTTATTGGACAGTAGTGGCAGATGAAGATCATGAAATGCCTGCCTGTCAGCTAGCGATTAGCGATTTGGATGAAAACGAGTGGAAAATCGGCGACGTCAAAGAAGAACAAATCGAGTCCATTGAATTTGGTCGTATTGCCGCTACCCAAGCCAAACAAGTCATCATTCAAAAAATCCGTGAAGCTGAACGTTCACTGGTGGCAGATGCGTTTGAACATCGTATCGGCGAGATGATTACGGGTGAAGTCAAAAAACCGGCGCGCGATGGTTATATCATTGATTTGGGCGATAATGTCGAAGGCTATCTACCCCGCGATAAAATGTTGCCGCGTGAGCAGTTACGCATTAAAGGTCGTATCAATGCGATTTTAGAGCAAGTCAATCGTGATAACCGTGGTGCTCAGCTTGTATTGTCTCGTACCTCACCACAAATGCTGACAGCACTGATGCAAAAAGAAGTACCAGAGATTGCTGAGCAAATCATTGAAATTCGTGATGTTGCGCGTCAACCTGGCTTACGTGCTAAGATTTCAGTCAAAACCAATGACCATCGTATCGACCCTGTCGGTGCTTGTATTGGTATGCGTGGCACCCGTATCCAAGCAGTACAACAAGAGCTTGAGGGCGAGCGTATCGACGTCGTGGTATGGTCGGATGATGCGGTGCAGTACATTATCAGCGCTTTGGAACCTGCGGATGTCGATCGTATTATTCTTGATGAAGATACCAAAACTGCAGATATCATCTTTGCCACTAACGATCAGTTGGCCCGTGCGATTGGCTCACAAGGTCAAAACGTGCGCCTTGCATCAGAATTAACAGGCTATCGTCTTAACATGATGCTCGAAGACGAGTACAATGCACAACAAGAATCAGAAACCAAAGTGTATCGCGACCTATTCTACACACGTCTTGAAGTCGATGAAGATTTGGCACAAGCCTTGGTGGATATTGGATTTACCTCACTTGAAGAAGTTGCGTATGTCCCTGCTGAGACTTTTTATGATATCGATGGGCTAGATGATGACGCCATCGACGCAATCCAAGAACGTGCCAAAGAGGCGGTAATTGCCGATGAATTGGTCAAACAACAAAATATTAAAGAGCCAAGCCAAGAGCTTCTAAACCTTGAAGGCATGACTCAAGCATGGGCCTACAAGCTTGCCGAACGTGACGTCATCACCGTCGACGACCTTGCCGAACAAGCCATCTTTGATATCCAAGATATCGAAGGTCTTGATGAAAAGACCGCAGGTGAGCTCATTATGAAAGCCCGTGAATCATGGTTTAATTAAAAAAGGTGTATGAATGGCAGATAAAACCGTAAAAGAACTTGCAGCAATGACCAAAAAGACCGTTGAAGCAATTAATAATCAACTGGTCAAGGCAGGGCTGTCTGCGCGCGGTGACAATGACATCGTCACCGATAGCGAACAACAAAAACTGGTCAGCTTTTTACAACAGAGTCATGGTCAAAATGACAAACCTCGCATTAGCTTAAAAAGCAAAACCACTTCTACTGCGCGGGTGACAGGCACTTCTGGTAAAGCCAAAAGTGTCAATGTTGAAGTACGCAAAAAAATGGTATTTGATAAACCAAATCCCAATAAAATCGCTGAAGAACTAGCGTTGCGTGAAGCAGCGGCCAAAGAAGCTGAAGAAAAAGCGCGTTTGGCAAAAGAAAAAGCCGCCCAAGAACAAGCTGAAAAAGACAAAGCCAAACAAGCCGCTGAAGCGCGTCAACAAGCCACTTTAGCTGCCATGCGCGCCAACTTAGGTGGTGGTAGTCAAGCTGCCAAAGAGCACACAACCACCAGTGTGGTAGTGAAAAAAGGCAACAAAACTGCTGCAATCGAAGTCAAAAAAGCTGACAAAAAACCTGCGCCGAAAAAAGAATCGGATAGTGAACGCAAAGCGCGTGAAGCAGAAGAAGAACGCTTACGTCAAATCGAATCAGAAAATCGCCGTAAAGCCGCCGAAGAAGCTCAGCAGCGTACCCTTGAGCAAATGCGCCAAATGGCGAGTAAATATAGCGAAACCGATACTGAAACTACGATGGTTGTCAAAAAAGATGAACCATTGGCAGAAGGTTTGGTGGGCGCAGCGCTTGAAGACTCATTTGAACAAGAACGCCGTGAAATTAAACGCGGCACCGCAAGCACTGCCAACAAAAACCGTCGTCGTCGCCGTGACGATGAAGGTGAGCAAGAGATTAAGAACCGTGGTCGCGGCCTAAAATCATCGCAAGCCAATAGACACAAATTTGAAAAACCGGTTGAGAAAATCGTGCATAACGTTGAAATCGGTGAGACCATCGTGGTGTCTGAACTTGCCCAAAAAATGGCAATCAAAGTACGCGAAGTCGTCAAAATGTTAATGAAAATGGGCGAGTTGGTCCGTGAAAACGAATCCATCGACCAAGAAACCGCTGCCCTACTTGTTGAAGAAATGGGTCATAACCCAGTGCTTGTCAGCTCAACGCAAGTTGAAGATTCACTACGTGAAGCGGTTGGCGAGAAAAGTAGCAACGTCCAAGCGCGTCCGCCTGTGGTTACCATCATGGGTCACGTTGACCATGGTAAAACGTCCCTGCTGGATAAAATCCGTTCAAGTAAAGTGGCATCGGGCGAGGCAGGTGGTATTACTCAGCATATCGGTGCTTATCATGTGCAGACTGACCAAGGCGTTATTACTTTCTTAGACACCCCAGGTCACGCCGCATTTACCGCGATGCGTTCTCGTGGTGCCAAAGCGACGGATATCGTGGTGTTAGTGGTCGCAGCCGATGATGGTATGATGCCACAGACCGCTGAGGCGATTGACCATGCGCGTGCCGCAGGTACCCCGATTATCGTGGCTATCAACAAGATGGATAAAGACAGTGCCGATCCAGACCGCGTCCTCAACGAACTGACCACCAAAGAAGTCGTTCCTGAAGAATGGGGCGGTGACACACCGGTGGTCAAAGTCTCTGCGTTAACAGGTCAAGGTATTGATGAACTGCTTGAAGTGATTAACCTACAAGCAGAAGTGATGGAACTTGAAGTCGCTACTGACGGTGCAGCACAAGGTGTGGTGATTGAATCACGTCTTGAAAAAGGTCGCGGTGCCGTGGTCAGTTTGCTGGTTAAACAAGGTACTTTAAATCAAGGTGACTTGGTACTTGCTGGCGAATATTATGGTCGTGTCCGTGCTATGACCAATGAAAACGGTCAAAAAATTACCTCAGCGGGTCCTTCTATCCCTGTTGAAATCCTAGGTCTGCCTGATACGCCAGCGGCTGGTAGCGAGTTTATGGTGGTCTCAGATGAGAAACGTGCGCGCGAGGTTGCAGAATATCGCGCAGATCGTGAGCGTGAAAAAGTGCTTGAACGTCAAGCCAAATCACGCTTAGAAAACTTGTTTGACCAAATGAGCGATGCCAAACTACCTTCCGTTAATTTGATTCTTAAAACTGATGTTCGAGGTTCACTAGAAGCCTTGTTAACCGCGCTTGATGAGTTATCTACGGATGAAGTTAAAGTTAAAGTCATCTCATCGGGTGTCGGTCCAATCACCGAATCGGATGTGGTACTCGCCGAATCAAGTGAAGCGGTATTATTAGGCTTCAACGTTCGTGCTGATAGCGCCGCCAAACGCAAAGCGGATGAAGCAGGCCTAGATATTCGCTACTATAGTGTTATCTATGGGTTGATTGATGATGTGAAAGCGGCGATGAGCGGTTTACTTGCGCCAGAACATCGTGAGCAAATCTTGGGTATCGCAGAAGTACGTGAAGTCTTCCATTCTAGTCGCTTTGGTTATGCAGCCGGTTGTATGGTGACGGAAGGTAATATTATCCGTAACAAGCCAATTCGGGTATTGCGTGATGACCAAGTTATTTTCACGGGTCAATTACAATCATTACGTCGCTTTAAAGAGGATGTTAATGAGGTGCGCGCTGGTATGGAGTGTGGTCTAGCGGTGAAAGGTTATGAAGTAAAAGAAGGCGATAAGATTGAAGTCTTCGAAATTCATGAAGTCAAACGTACCTTATAAGCTAAGCTGACAACCTAATACTGCCAGCTTGCTATTAGCAACCTTCCCAGGGGTCTAATTAATCTAGGTTAATTAGACCTTTTTTTACTATAAAAAGGATTACCAATGAATCAACGTTTACAACGTCTTGCCGATCAAATTCAGCGCGACCTAGCGGTTTTGATTCGTGACGAGATTAACGACCCACGCTTGACTGGGTTTGTGACCATTTCTAGTGTCAAAATCAGCCCAGATTTGGGTTATGCTGATATCTATGTCACCATCATGGAAAAGTCGATGGATGATGCCATGGCAAAAGATTATCATACCGAAAGCTTAGAAGTGCTGAACAAAGCATCAGGTTTTTTGCGTACTGAGCTTAGTCATTTGCTAAAAACCCGCACTACGCCACGTCTGCGCTTTCACTATGATGAAGTGACAGCTAACGCTAACTATATGATGAACCTCATTTCTAAAGCGGTACAAAGTAGCGAAGGTCAGCCATCAGACGACTGATGCGTTGCAGGCTATAATAAGCTTATTTGTCACTTTGAGTCATTAACAGGGATGTTGAATGCAGTTACTTTGGGGTATCATTAAGTTTATCGTCATTATTCTCTCAAGCCTGTGGGTCGGGTTTTTTGTATGGACGCATCAGCCCTTAGGCAGATATGTCAGTCTGGCACTGATTAGCGTATGGGTATTTTTTACCCTCGCTGTTTTGGTCAGTATCATCAAACCGACCCTATTTTCATCCCTACTTTCTCACCAGTCTTTATTATTGATTTTTTTTGCGGTGCTGGCGATTGCCATTGCATGCTTTTTTTCGATGTCAGCTAGCAATGAGCGAGATTGGAACCCTGAAGTTGCCCAAATGTTAGACTATCGGCTTGACAGTGATGGCAACACACTCACCATTAGCAACGTTAGAAATTTTGATTGGCAAGATAAAACCCATTTTCAGCCGCGCTGGGAAACTAGGCAATACGACTTGGCAAAACTACAAACTGTCGATTTTATAGCCTCTTATTGGATGGGCGATGCCATTGCCCATACGCTAGTGAGTTTTGGGTTTAGTGATGGAAAGCAGCTTGCGTTATCTATCGAGATTCGCAAAGAAGTCAATGAACAATTTAGTACGCTGGGTGGATTTTTTCGCAAGTTTGAATTGGTGATTATCGCTGCGGATGAAAAAGATATTATTTATACCCGTAGTAATATCCGTCATGAAGATGTTTATATTTATCCCATCAATATGCCAAAACACCATATTCAAGCGTTGCTGCTTGCGTATCTAGCGAAAGCCAAGTCCTTAAAAACGCAGCCGGCATGGTATAATTCATTGGTAAATAACTGTACCACGGCAATTTATGAGCTGATTGATGATATCCAACCTTTGCCATTTGATTATCGTATCTTGTTATCAGGCTATATTCCCAGTTATCTGTATGACCAGCAATTGATTGATAACCGCTATAGCTTGCAACAGTGGCAACAACGGGCACATATTAACCCTAAGTCAAAGCCGTATTCTGTCAACCACCCTATTAGCGCAGCAGATTACTCGCAGCTGATTCGAACCGACTTTTAATGAATTGATAAATCCACAACATGATGACCCAACCAAAAACAGCCAAATCCATCGTCTCTGGTGTCTTACTGATTGATAAACCGCAAGGGATGACTTCCCAGCAAGTGGTATCAAAAGTCAAATACTTGCTCAAATCTGATGTGCACGACAGTAAAAAAGCGGGTCATACCGGTACCCTTGACCCAATGGCAACCGGGTTGCTGCCGATTTGTCTGGGAGAAGCGACCAAGTTTAGCCATTATCAACTCGATGCTATCAAATCTTACCAAGCCATTATCAAACTTGGCGAGCAAACCGATACCGGTGATGCTGAAGGTCAGATAATTGCTACTAGTCCTGTGCCAAATGTGACACAAGCGATGCTACAAAGCGTCACTGAGCAATTTTTGGGTGAGATAATGCAGGTGCCGCCCATGTACTCCGCGCTCAAAAAAGACGGCAAAAAACTGTATGAACTGGCGCGTGAAGGTATTGAGGTGGAGCGAGCAGCACGTCCTCTCATCATTTATGAGCTGTCACTCACTCCCCTATCCGATCAACAATTGCAATTAACCGTTACTTGCTCCAAAGGAACCTATGTGCGCGTGCTGGCTGAAGATATTGCCAAAGCGCTGGGCACGCTAGGCCATCTAACAGCACTTAGACGGATACGCACGGGTGATTTTGAAATTGCCGATGCCATCCCATTAGCCGATTTTGCAGCGCTCGATGTTGCAGCGCGGTTTGATAAGCTATTAGCGGTGGATGCCTGCGTTCACTCACTACCAAGCTTAGTATTAGACGATAGCCAATCAAAGCGCATCCGACAGGGTCAACGCTTAAACGTCAAGGCGACGATGTTAACTCAGCAGCTCATCTTAACCGCCAATCAAACGTTTCGCTTGTTTGACGACCAGCAGCAATTTTTGGGCACGGGACTACTTGAACCCAATGGTCGTTTACAACCGCTGAAGCTGGTCAATTTAAACTAGCCACAGTAATTCAATCAATCTAATTACCTTGCTAAATTTTTACTATCTTCACATAATTTGCTCACAGAGCGGTGTGATGTCACAAAGCGAGTACGTTTTTTATGCATTGATACAAAACGTGACGCTTTGCTAGCAGTTTTTATCCGGCGATTTCTTTATTCTTAGTGGTATTGATTCACTTGTTTTTTTGCTTAGCAAGCTTTGTTAATAAAGGACCATACAGCGGTTTATTTAGAGAGCTTTATATAATTAATAAATTAAAAATCAAATAGAAAAATCAAATAATAATCTCAAAATAAAGCGCCAACCTTACAGATGAATCAATAAGAACAACAATTTTTTTCTTTAACTCAAATAATGAAATAATAGGATAATTACCATGGCTAAGATTGCTATTTTACTTGATACCGACTTTGAACAAGTTGAATATACCCAAACCAATGACCTCCTTAAAGCTAAAGGTCACCAAACCACTTTAATCACCACACAACCACAAAAACAAGTACGCGCGCTTAATCATACTGACCCTGCTGACACCTTTACCGCTGATTTATTAATTGGTGAAGCCAACGCAGCCGATTATGATGCCATTGTATTACCAGGTGGTGGTGCCAATGCCGATGTGTTGCGGGCGAATACCGATGCCCAAGCGATGGTAAAAGCATTTATGAGTGCGGGTAAACCTGTCGCAGCGATTTGTCATGCACCGTGGATTTTTGCAGATACCGAAATTGCCCGTGGTAAAAAATTAACTGCTTATAAAACCATTGCCACTGACCTAAAAAATGCAGGTGCGCAGTTTGAAGACAAATCAGTGGTGATAGATGGTAATTTGATTACCAGTCGTCAACCTGAAGATATTCCAGATTTTGCTGAAGCGATTGACCAAGCATTGACTAAATCAGCTTAAATAAGCATAAGAAAAGGAGATTGCCATGCAACCAACTACCATGACAGATATTGAAAAAATGGACAAGAAAGCGTCTGACGCGACATTTGTTGCCGATACTACGCCTAATGATGCGGATGAAGTGACTTCTGATAAACTCACCACCGCGCCACAAGAGCAGCTTGACCGTCTGCATAGCGAAACACCCAAACAGCCTACGGGCAACCAGTAAGTTGAAAGCTTGAATCTATTGAAAGCCTTAATAAATTCAACACCCTAATGCAAATTAGGGTTTTTTTATTGGGCAATATTTGGTAAAATAATGCTCCTTTTTGACGGTTAACTACTGAGAAGCGTGGTTATCCTGATTTTTTTACACTAATCGACTCGACTGATAGCCGATTAGGCTTCTCATTTTATGCTAAAAAAGCTAGGAAAACATTATGTTGACTAACCAAGACCGCGCAGATGTAATCGCAAAATTCAAACGCTCTGAAAATGACACAGGTTCTCCAGAAGTTCAAGTGGCGTTATTAACGGCGCGTATTAATGACTTACAAGCACACTTTAAAGCACACAAAGCTGACCATCACAGCCGTCGTGGTTTGATTCGTATGGTTAACTCACGCCGTACGTTACTTGATTACTTAAAACGTAAAGATGCAGACCGTTATACTGCATTGATCAACGAATTAGGCTTACGTCGCTAATTTATCAGCACGTTATTCGCTTTATTCAATCAGCGGCTGCTTTGGGTAGCCGCTTTTTTATGGGTTCAATATTTTTAGCGAATTTTGTTTTCACTTTTACCCTCGCTGTTAGCTTAGTTATTACCCATCGTTTGCTATTAGGGGTTAAAGCGCAGTTAAAAGGTGGTGATTCGCCACAAAACTAGGTAAAATAGACAACGCATTGTGCCTGCACAATCGCAGTTTACACTTACTTTTTTTAAAGTATTTTTTAATTTAGGCTGATTTAAGGCTGCTATCAAGCGAATTGGTAGATTGCTTCTAACGTTTGTATTTTTTGAAAAGAACACAAACGTTAGGGGCTATTACTAAAACTTAAATCGCCCTATTTCATCACACAAAGGATAAAACCGCATTATGTTTAATATCATTACTAAAGAATTCCAATATGGTAATCAACAAGTTACGTTAGAAACAGGTCGCATTGCACGCCAAGCTAATTCAGTGGTCGTCCACATGGGCGGCGTCTCTGTGCTAGTGGCTGTTGTGGTAAAAGACGAGGCGCAAGCGGGTCAAAACTTTTTCCCATTGACCGTCAACTACCAAGAAAAAATGTACGCTGCTGGTAAAATCCCAGGTGGCTATGGCAAACGTGAAGGTCGCCCATCTGAGATGGAAACCTTGACCTCACGCCTCATTGACCGCCCGATTCGTCCATTGTTCCCAGAAGGCTACTTCAACGAAATCCAAGTGACCGCCACAGTGATTTCGTCAGACAAAAAACAAGATGCTGATATCGCAGCGATGATTGGTACTTCAGCGGCATTGGCAATTTCATCAGCGCCATTTAATGGTCCGATTGGTGCGGCACGTGTCGGTTTTATCAATGATGAATATGTGCTAAACCCAAACCATGAAGCGCTAAAACAAAGCTCGCTCGATTTGGTGGTCGCGGGTACGTCATCTGCGGTATTGATGGTCGAATCTGAAGCCAAAGAACTATCAGAAGACCAAATGCTTGGCGCGGTACTATACGGTCACGCCCAGCAACAAGTCGTGATTGATGCCATCAATGAATTTGCCAAAGAAGTTGGCGTACAAAAAACCCAATTCGTTGCTCCTGCCGTCAACGAAGCCTTAGAAACTGCCCTACAAAATCAATTTGCTGCAGCGATTTCAGAAGCGTATACCATCAGCGAAAAAGCCAGCCGTTATACTCGCCTTGATGAAATCAAAAACCAAGCGATTGAAGCCTTAGCCGGTGACGCAGAAGCCGAAGGCTATGCCGACAACGTGGCACAAATCAAAGAGCTATTTGAGACCCTAAAATACCGTACGGTCCGTGACAATATTTTGTCTGGCAAACCCCGTATCGATGGTCGCGACTTACAAACTGTCCGTGCCTTAGACATCCAAGTTGGCGTACTGCCTTACACGCATGGTTCAGCGCTATTTACGCGCGGTGAAACGCAAGCACTCGTTACCACCACGCTTGGCAACAGCCGTGATGTGAACATGATTGACACCCTTGCGGGCACCAAACAAGACCACTTCATGCTGCATTATAACTTCCCAAGTTACTCAGTGGGCGAAACGGGTCGTGACAGCGGTCCAAAACGCCGTGAAATCGGTCATGGTCGCCTAGCACGCCGCGGTGTACAAGCCATGCTGCCAGATAGTGACCGTTTTCCATACGTGATTCGTATCGTATCTGACATCACCGAATCCAATGGTTCATCATCAATGGCATCCGTCTGTGGCGCATCACTGGCGTTAATGGATGCCGGCGTACCACTAAAAGCGCCCGTTGCTGGTATCGCAATGGGTCTGGTTAAAGAAGGCGAGCGTTTTGCCGTGCTGTCTGACATCTTGGGTGATGAAGACCACCTAGGCGATATGGACTTTAAAGTCGCGGGTTCTGCCAATGGCGTGACTGCGTTACAAATGGATATCAAAATTGAAGGCATCACCCCAGAGATTATGGAAAAAGCCCTACACCAAGCGCATGCGGGTCGTATCCATATTTTAAATGCGATGAATGAAGTGATTTCAACCAGCCGTAAAGAAATCAACGCCCATGCACCAAACTTTGCGGTGATTGATATCGACCCTGAAAAAATCCGTGACGTGATTGGTAAAGGTGGTGCAACCATTCGCCAACTGACTGAAGAAACAGGCGCAGTGATTGATATTGATGACAACGGTACCATTCGTATCTTTGGTGAAAACAAAGCAGCGACCAAAGCCGCGATTGCTAAGATCGAAGCGATTACGGCAGAGGTAGAAGTCGGCAAGACTTATACAGGTAAAGTGGCTCGTATTGTTGAGTTTGGTGCGTTTGTCAATGTATTACCTAACACTGACGGTCTGGTGCATATCTCACAAATCTCTGATGCGCGTATCGAGAATGTGAATGATGTGCTAAAAGAAGGTCAAATGGTGAATGTACTGGTACAAGACATCGACAACCGTGGTCGCATTAAGCTCACCATGAAAGGCGTTGACCAAACTATCGCACCGACTGAAGCGACTGAAACTGAAACACCAGCGGCTGAATAGTTTTATTAAAGTTTAGTTGTCAAAAAATGAAAATCGCTTTATCGTATGGTAAAGCGGTTTTTTTTGGGATAAATTTTGGCAAACGCTATGAAAACACCATTACAGTAATTAGAAAAAATGCCCGATAATAAGAAATAAGAAGGTTTTGACCGCGTTGGCATTTTACTACTTCCAATATGCCGATGAATGGCTGAGTAGCCCTCGATAAAATCTTAACCATTGAAAACTATTTAAACTAATAGCGTTAGCGATAAACCACCAAATTCAAACTACTCACAGGCTGAAGGTATTTTTCCATTAACGGCAAAATATCTTCATCAAAACTTTTATCTTTTGGCAAAATGAGCTCATCACTTGCCAATATCGCCACACGGCGAATACCTTGATACCGTCCCCAATCAAACACAATTTTCTCTAACTTTTGTAACGCTGACACGATATACTCAACATGCGGCGGATTTTCGGCAAATTCTGTGATTGCCATATCCACGATGAACTGTGGCTTTGACAACGCCCCACCGACTGCCATACCCGCCAAATCACGCTGCGGCGTAAACTGTAACACATCACCGAGTAACAGCTGCGAACGCTCACAGGCTTGCTTGTAAACGGTGTAATGCTCAGGATACAGCGATTGGTACTTAAGTAAGGCGCGATGACGAAAAATACCTGACACCGGGACGGGCATAATGAGCGCTTGATAGCGGTCTTGAAACAAGGTTTTTTTATCGACTTGGGTCAGCACTACTTAACCTGCCAGTTATTGGTTGGTTGTTATTGGTTGGTTGTTATTGGTTGGTTGTTATTGGTTGGTGGTTATTTGTTGGCGGCTTTTTGCTGCTCAAGCTGTGCAACTTGCTGTTCTAGCAGCTGGATACGCTCTTCTTTTTTACTACTCAGCTCATTCATCATACGCAGCTGGTCTTGCATCATGGCTTCTTGCTCTTTTAGCTGCGCGCTCTGCTCTGACAATCGACTCAGCTCTTCTTTGGCAATTGCCGGATCTTCAGGTAGTGTCGGCGTAAGAATTTCTTCTGGCGTGATTGCCGGTAGCGCTGCGGTCGCATGGGCTGAGCTAGTGGTTGCATCCACTGCGACGGTTGACGCGGCAGGTAAGCTAGCGCTAGCTTGTGGTTTTACTATAGGCGCTGCAGTTTTGGGTGTTGCGTTTACTTGGGTCTGCGTCTGTGTCTGTTTCTGTGACTGCGCGGTGGATTTGTTGGGCTCGCTTGACTGCCCCATAAAAAACCATGCCAAGGTAGCCAGTGCCAACCCTGCACCCACTAGCAACCCAAGTTGATTGCGTTTTTTTAACGTCCGTTTCGCTAGTGGTTGACTTGGCGGTCTTAAAAATGGGTTTGCTGTCTGGTCGATAACCGCTTTACTTTCGGGTTTTGTTTTGGTTAATAGAACGGGTGGCGTCGTCTCGATAGTTTCGATAGTTTCGATAGTTTCGATAGTCTCAATAGTCTCGATAATTTTTTTATCACTATTTTCATCACTACTTTGCGATGCAATGGGCTGTGGTTGCGCGCTATGACTGTCTGATTGTAGACTTAGGTTTAGGTCTGGGTCTGACTTAGCTGCTAGCGGTAGGTTATCAATATCAAATATCGGCGTGTTATCGGTTGTCTGTGACGGTACGGGCTGTGACACTGTCGCTGTATTAGCAGTGTCTTGGAGAGTCTCAGTGGTGTTGGGTTCAACATCACTGGGTAGCTCATCCAAATCAAAATCATCAAAACTCAGCTTTTTGGGTGCGAGGGTATCAGCCGCTTTTGTGTTATCTGCCGTATAGTCCGTTTTGCCATGAAGTAATTCATCTTCCAACTGGTTTAAATCAATGCTATCTAGCGAAAACGCATTTGTGATTGCTGTCGTTTTTGGAGATCTGTCTGAGTAGTTAGTCGCTTGCATCGGCGCCTGAATTGTATCAAGCTGCAACGGATTATCTGACACGCCTATCATTGGATTTTCAGCCAGCTGTGATGATGGATTGGCATCTTTGCTAGTCGGGGCTGTAGAGTCATTGTCTTTTTTTAGGCTAAATAATTTCATGTTGGATCACTATCCCTATCCATGTCGGGCGGGTCAGATGTCTGTACGATTTCATGCTAGCGATGTATATGCCAAGCTGGCATGAAAATGATGGTGTACATTCGTTTGCTTGTTACTATAACAAACCGCAATCAAAAATAACAACTTTTGAGATAAAAACCTACTTTGAACGCCATACGTTGACCACCCTAATTGTATGACGGGCACTTAAATAGTTAACCTTGTCAAAATTTACCCAAACCGCTTAAACTTGGCTTATTTAAACCTAACAATACCCGCGCCATCGTCGCCATAATGAGCAGTTTCCTGATGATTGGATTGCTGAATGTCAACAATCTCATCGGGTGTTGGGCGACGCTCGGTATAGCCACATGCCGTACACTCGATATACTCATCATACTCGGGCTGATATAGCTGAATTTGAACAACTTTATCCAGTGCTTTACAGCTTGGACAAGCCACCCCCGCCAAAAATTGACGTTTGGGGCGATTGGATTGATATCTCATAGTTTCTTCTTTTTACTAGCCTGTATTTTGACAACCGTGTTACCAAGCTTGGGTGTTGGCGTTATCGGTGTCATCGCTCAGCAGTTCATCATAGCTGCTGGTTAAAAATCCCGAGTGACGTAACAGCGCATCAATACGGGCTTCACGACCGCGAAATGCCTCAAAGTTGGCTTTTGCAGATTGGCTACCGCCTTTGGCTAAAATGTTATCACGGAAAGATTTGCCAGCGTTTTTATCAAAAATACTGGTTTCTTCAAACTTGCTAAAGGCATCGGCTGACAACAGTTCTGCCCATTTGTAAGAATAATACCCTGCCGCATAGCCTCCTGCGAAAATGTGGCTAAAACCATTGGCAAAACGGTTATAACTGGCGGTCGGCATAATCGACACATCGGCACGCACGCTGTCGAGTAACGCCAATAACTGGGGATAGTCGGGTGCTGGGGTTTTGGCATGCAATAACAAATCAAATAGCGCAAACTCTAGCTGGCGCAGTGTTTGCATGCCGCTTTGGAAATTTTTGGCAGCGAGCATACTTTGTAGCATGCTCTCTGGCAACGTTTCGCCCGTATCGACATGACGGCTGATTAATGCAATCCCTTCAGGGTGCCATGCCCAGTTTTCCATAAACTGACTGGGTAGCTCAACTGCATCCCACTCGACGCCATTCACGCCTGCCACATCGCCCACATTCACTTCAGTAAGCAAATGATGCAGCCCATGTCCAAACTCATGAAAGAGCGTTAACACTTCATCATGGGTTAATAAGCTGGGTTTGCCGCGCTGTGTACCCGTTGGCGCAGGGCTAAAGTTTGCCACCATAAAACAAACGGGTAACTGCTGATAACCGCTATCATCGTGTTGATAACGCGCTTGAAAGCCACTCATCCATGCGCCACCGCGTTTGCCAGGACGGGCATATAAATCAAAATAAAAACCACCGATAAGCTGCTGATGTTCATCAAAAACTTGATAAAAACGCACGTCATCATGCCAGCGCTGTGTGCTTGCAGTTTTATCTTCAATCTGAATGCCATACAGTTTTTGCACAATCTCAAATAAGCCTGCGATGACTGTCGGCACTGGGAAGTACGGACGAACTTGTTCTTGCGATAGATTAAATTGACGTTGTTTGACTTTTTCTGCCAGATACGCCGTATCCCAAGGTCGCACCTCATCGCCCTCATCACCGATGCCAAACGCTAAACCTTCAATTTGCAGTTGTTTTAAATCTTGCATGGCAAAGGGTCGTGCTTTGTCTGCCAAATCCCGTAAAAACTGCTCTACAGTGTCGACATTGTCCGCCATTTTGGTGGCAAGTGATAATTCAGCAAAATTGTCATAGCCCAATAACTGGGCTTTTTGTGCGCGTTTTGCCAAGATATCCGTCATGATATCGGCATTGTTAAATTCTGGCTGCGCTGACAATTCAGAGGCACGGGTGACATACGCACGATACAAGGTTTCGCGTAACTCGCGGTCATCGGCATAGGTCATCACCGCAAGATAGACTGGGATATCAAGTGTCGCGACATAAGGTGTTGCCAATACTTGCTCAGGGAATTTTTCTGTGTATCGCCTGCCCGCATCTGCCAGCATGGCAAGCGCAGATTCAGGCAGTCCTGCCAGTTGCGATTCGCTTAACGGTAAAAAGTAGCTTTGGGTAGCATCGAGCACGTTATCGGAGAATTTAGCCGATAGCGTAGATAACTCGCTGGCAAGGGTGGCAAATTGCTGTTTTTGTGCCTCCGCTAAACCCACACCGGATAATTCAAAACTTTGTAGCGCCAAGGTCAACGAGCGTTGTCTCGCCGGCTCTAAACGCGCAAAAAATGACTGATCGCTCACCACACGCTGATAGCGTTGATACAGCGGTAGATGTTGACCAACCGCCGTGCCGTAGGCAGAAAGTGCGGGCAATAGTGCATGATGCAGCTCACGGATTGGCTCATCACTGATCACGCTATTTAAGTGCGATAGCAAGCCCCAACTGCGGTCTAATGCCAAATTCACATGGTCAAAGGCGATGATATCATTGAGCGCTTGTTGGCTGCTGAGGTGTGCATCGTTAACTTGACTATTAGCTTGCCCAGCTTTGTTATCGAGGTCATCGAGCCCAGCTTCATCATCGAGCATAGTCAAAAACGCATGTCCATTCGCCAACGCCTCATCGATTGCCGTCTTGAGTCGCTCAAGCGCTAATTGATTAAATTCAACAAGGTGCAAATTTTTTGTCGGATTTTCTACATCGTTGGTCATACTGTTTTCCAATTTTTTATCGCTCGTTGATGATTGAGAGTAAAAGTCGTCATTGCCCAAAATTTTAGCATAAAAACCGCAACGCTTGGCAAAGCTACCCCATTTTGCTACACAGCTTTGCAAAATACATTTGCGACATAAATGTCGACAACCATTATATTGTGACAATTTTTTGTCAAAACAAGCCAGCGGTACAATTTCACGTTAAAATAATGCCATGTTTATCACTGTGATTTTATTATGCGCTCACTAACACCTAAAAAAATAACGCCTAACCCAGTAGCATCTAACGAAATAGTGTCTAACCAAGTATCAGGCGCCAAACAACCAAAAAACAGCCTAATCATCACCAGTTATAACATCCATAAAGGCATGTCACCCCTCAATCGTTTTGTCAAAATGGAAGGCATCGCTGCTGCACTTGACCAAGTGCAATCTGATATTATCTGTTTGCAGGAAGTCCAAGGTCAAAATCTCAAACGGGTGGTGAAATACAATGAATTTCCCGACCAGTCCCAACATGAATGGTTTGGCGAGTATCTACAGCTTGAAAACAGCTATGGCAAAAACGTCGAATATAACCACGGTCATCATGGCAATGCGGTACTAAGTCGCCATCCGCTCGACCCCAAACACAATGTCAATATCACAGTGAGCCGCCTTGAGCAGCGTGGTGTATTGCACTGCGAAATCCAGCCCAAAGGCTGGCATACGCCCATTATCGTGCTTTGCGCGCATCTAAACTTAAGGGAAAATGACCGTGAAAAACAATATGAGGTGATAAGCCAGTATATCAATAACGAAATCGACCAATCCACGCCGCTGATATTGGCAGGCGATTTCAATGACTGGAAAAAGTTATCCTGTCAAAAGCTTGGCTGTGACCTTAATTTACAAGAAGCCGTGCTGACCCACCATGGCAAATTACTGCCCACCTTCCCTGCCAAGCTTCCGGTATTAAGCCTTGACCGTATCTATGTGCGTAACCTACAAGTACACCGTGCTTGGGTGCATAAGGGACAACCTTGGTCAAATCTCTCTGACCATTTGCCGGTTAGTGCCGAAGTCAGTCTGCTGCCAGATTAAACATTAACAGATTAAACTTGCATGATTTTTGCACCAAGGTAGCCTAGCAAATTTTATAGACATGACTGTCAATTTTTGTCCTAGCGAAACCCGATTTGACGTTTTAAGCCACAGACTTTAGACGTCAGGCTTTAGACATCGGTTAGCCAAATTGACGCTACACTGGAAATCCTCATGCAACCAAAATTACTCATTATTTTTGCGATATTAGGCATCACCGCACTCGCTATTTTTAACCTAATATCATCACATCGTACCCAGCAAGTCATTGCATCCAATCAAGCCAATAGTAGTGCCGCCTCGGCGCCCCTAGCCATAGCATCAAACGATACGTCATCGATTGGGGAGCAGCCTAAACAAGTGCTTGATAAGGCAACAACAGATTTGAATCAAGCCGCTCAGACCTCATCCAACAACTTGGCAAGCGCAGAAAAAACCACGCAATAATAACTTGGCGTATTAGCTGCTAGTACCGCCAAGCAAGACTGGTTAAAGCGTATCAAGTGGCTAATATTAAGTCGCTAACATCAAGTGACTAAGATTAAGTAGTCAAAAACGTTTTTTTGTTTTAGCAGGTATTTGTCTCAACGATAAAAAAAGGGCAAATTGTATTGCCCTTTTTTTCATTAACGAGATTTGTTGCGCGCGTTACTTTTATTTTTAGCGCTTTTTGCTTTCCTGGTGCTCTCATTTGGCTTAGATTGAGCGTTAGGATTAGATGGCGCGTTGGGATTGGATTGAGCCTTAGAATTAGAGGCCGCTTGCGATTGACCGCGACTTTTGCCTTTACCGCGATTATTAAATGACGATTTTTCCAGCTGTGCCACCAAATCAAAATCAATCTGCTGGGTCTCCATATTGACGGCAGCGACTTTGACACGGATTTTATCACCGAGTCCAAACACCAGTCCTGATTTTTCGCCAAATAACTGCTGCGCCTTGTCATCATAAACAAAGTAATCTTCGCCCAAATGCGAGATATGAATCAAGCCATCAATGAATAAATCGGTGAGAGTCACAAACAAGCCAAAATTGGTCACTGTGGTAACCACGGCATCAAATGCTTCACCGATATGGTCTTTCATATAATGGGCTTTGAGCCACTGCTCAACAAAACGGCTGGCTTCATCGGCACGGCGCTCTGTCATTGAGGTCTGTTCACCTGCATCTTCTAGTGACCAATCTGGCAGCGGCGCTTTTTTGCCAGTCACTTTGGCTTTGATGGCACGGTGTAGCATCAAGTCAGGATAACGGCGAATCGGTGAGGTAAAGTGGCTGTATTCCTCATACGCAAGCCCAAAGTGTCCAATATTAGTCGGTGCATAGTTGGCTTGCTGCATGGAGCGCAGTAGCACACTATGGATACTAATCGCATCAGGGCGCTCGCGTGTCGCTTCAATGATACGCTGATAATCTGCCTGTGTCGGGTTTTCTTCAGGAAATGACAAACCAAAATGCTTCACAAAGTCACTGACGCGAGCGGCTTTTTCTGCCTCTGGGGTATCATGATTGCGATACAAGACCGGCAATTCATGCTTGAGCGAAAACTCAGCCGCGCAGGTATTTGCCAATAGCATCATCTCTTCGATGAGCTTATGCGAGTCACCCCGCGTCCGCGGCACAATGGCGCTGATTTTGCCTGCTTCATCAAACTTGATATAAGTCTCTTGGGTTTCAAATTCCATCGCATGGCGCTGTTCGCGTTTGACCAATAGCACTTTGTACAAATCATACAGCACATCAATCGATTTTTTGACCGCTTTATTACCGGTGATAGTGACAGGCACTTCGGCTTTGGGCGTTTCCCCTTGCGCTTGGGCAAAATAATCATTGACTTGGTTATAAGTCAATCGCGCTTGAGAGTGCATCACGCTTGGATAAAACTCATAGCTGGTCACGTTGCCGCTACGCGATAGTATGATGTCGGCTACCATACACAAGCGGTCAACACTTGGGTTTAAAGAGCAAAGACCATTGGAGAGTTTTTCAGGTAGCATCGGCACCACAAAATGCGGGAAATACACCGATGTACCACGCTCATAGGCTTCTTGGTCAAGTACTGAGTTGGCAGTCACATAATGACTGACATCGGCAATCGCGACCACCAAGCGATAGCCACCGCCGCGACGTTTTTCGGCATAGACGGCATCATCAAAGTCGCGCGAGTCTTCGCCATCAATGGTGACTAGCGGCAACGCCCGTAAGTCGATACGGTCTTGATAGTCTTTTTGTGTCGGCTCTTTGTAGGCATCGACTTGCTGCATGACTTTTGGGCTAAACTCATGGGGAATATCGTAATTTAGCAGCGTGGTTTTGATAATCAATTCACGCTCGTTATCATCGACCAAGCTTTCAGTAATTTTTCCCGTTGCGTATTCATGTTGGGTGGGATAGTCAATGATATCGACTTTGACGGGGTCGCCAATTTTAAGTTGTAGCGCTTCGACGTTTTCTTCCGTCACCGTAATCGGTTGATGATTGTTTGGGCTAATGAGTTCTACAAAGTAACCATCGTCATCTTTTGCAAGTTTACCGATATATTGTAGCTGTGCATGGGACACCACCGACAGCACACGACCCATCATACGACCACGGTTGTCGGTGCTAGTAGCGACGGCTTTTACTTTATCGCCATGAAATACCCAGCGCATTTCAGTTTCATTCAAAAATAAATCCGGCATATCCTCAAGCACGACAAAGCCAAAGCCTTTGGCATGAGCAGCGACCACGCCAGTCACAGCATCGTTCTCAGTCAATGGGCGATAAATGTAAGGATTGCCGCCGTCGGCATCACGGCTTAATTGTCCATCCCGCAGCATGGCTTTTAAGCGGTTGCCCAGTGCGTCGTATTCGTTGTCATCTAAATCAAAAATCGTCGCAAGCTCGTGTTGGGTAGCTTGTCCGCGCTCAAGTAGGGTTTGCAAAATCAGTACACGGCTTGGAATCGGGTTGTCATAGTTGGCTGCTTCAACAGCGGCATTGGGGTCTTGCCAATTTTTCATATTGTTGTCGTCTTTTCTTATCATTTAAAATTTGTCATTTAAACTTTGTCATGCAAATTATTTTATCACCTTCGTTAAATGCTAGGGGAAGTATTATCCATCATAGCGATAAAATCATGTTAAAATTTTGTTGCTCAGCTTAGCTTTAGTTCAGGCTCTAGCTCAGCTTAGGTTGATTTAGGCTTTATTGCATTGTATATGGGTGCGTTGCAAGCGTTTTTAAATGGTTGGTTTTAATAATGGTTCGTTTTAAGTTTTAATTTAAGTTTTAAGTAAGCTTTAATATAGCTGGCTTCGATAGCGAAAATATAGTTGGCTTCAATAATGAATGTTCAATGGCTAACGGTGAATCACCACAGTGATATAGACAGTGACATAGACAGCGACATAGATTGGTCAAAAAAATAACAGAGGGGAATCCATGAAAGCAAGAATTTTAGCCGTTGGACAAAAAATGCCAGCTTGGGTACAGACGGGATTTGACGACTATTATAAACGTATTCAGCCCATGCTCAGCACCGAAATCGTTGAAATCCCCGCTTGCAAACGTACCAAAAACCCTTCGCCTGCCGAACTTGAAAAATATGCCATCACCGAAGGCGGGCTAATCTTGCAAGCGCACCAAGCCAAAAATTCAGCAGGCAAACGCGAGCAGCTGATTTGCCTAGACGTCCGCGGTAAGAATCTATCAACCGAAGATTTAGCGGCTAAAGTTGGCGAAGCCATGCAGCTGGGTGATGACATGGCGTTTGTGATTGGGGGTGCTGATGGCATTTCAAAAGAGGTATTAGCCCATGCGACATTCAAATGGTCGCTGTCCAATCTTACCCTGCCGCATCCGCTCGTGCGCGTGCTACTGATGGAGCAGCTGTATCGCGCTATGACCATTATTCATCATCATCCGTATCACCGTGGTGATTATTTTTAAGTTTTTCCAGTTAACCTGTTATGTTTGATTATGTATGCAATCGCTGACATGGCTTGTTTTTGCGAATTTTTCCCTTATTTAACCTATTAATCCTTTTTAGTTAATCCTTATTAATTCGTTATCATTTCTATTTATCACTGCAACTTTAAGAAAATTGATGGAAAAAACCGAAAAACAACCAATCAGCCTGCAGCCATTTTTACCCAAAACACCGTACCAGCTTTATACCTTGCCCAGTTTGTTTATCTCACATGGGGCGCCGACGATTGCCATCGAAAACAACCGTACTACCCAAGCGCTGAATAAATTTGGGCAAAATCTGCCAAAACCACGCTTGATTATCATCATCTCTGCGCATTGGCAAAGCCAGCATCTAGAAATCAATGGCAATGCGGCGCCCGCTACTTGGCATGATTTTAGCGGCTTTCAAAAAGCACTGTATACAATCGATTATCCTGTCAAAGGCGATAGCCTGATTGCTGAGCAGCTGGCACAGCAGTTGCAGGCTTTGGGCGTTAGCACCTCCGTCAATCGACTGCGTCCTTTTGACCATGGGGTATGGTCGCCGCTGGTGCATTTGTATCCGCAGGCAGATGTGCCGATTGTGCAGCTTTCGCTACCGCAGCATTTTGATAGTTATGCGTGTTTTCAGCTGGGGGCTTTATTGGCACCCCTACGGGCAGAGCAAGTGTTAATCATCGGCTCTGGCAGTGTCACCCATAATTTGGCGCAGGTGCAGTTTGATAGCGGTGAGGTGGATGCTGAGGCACGTGAATTTAAATATTGGTTGATTCATCAACTCAAACAACATATGCCAACGGCTTTAGATTGGCGGTCACATCCATTTGCCCATCACAATCACCCCACCCCTGAGCATTTATTGCCGTTATTTTTTGCGGCAGGCGCAGGCACAAAGATGAGCATCGTGCATGAAAGTTTTGCCCATTTTAGTTTGGGTATGGATGTGTATCGGTTTGACTAACCCTTAGTCCACATCCGCCACATCGAGATTTTTGTCGATTTGAAATACCAAAAATGCGCCGATAGTCATGAGCATAAACATGGTAATACCTAGCTTGGCAACGGGATTAAAGGGCAGGATATTTAATACTAAGCCGCCAAAAATACCGACGACAAAGTTGAGTGAGCCTTGCAAGGCACTCGCCATGCCCGCGCGGCGTTTTTGAAATGCCAAAGCAATGGCACCTGAATTGGGCTGGGTGAGCCCTAACCCTGCAATACAACAAAAAATGCTGGCGAGCACCAACGGCAGCCAAGCTTGCGTGCCAAAGACTAAGCCTAGCAGCATCAAACACCCTGCCGCGATTACTTGTATTACCGCCCCAAATCGCAGCAAGCTGACTAGACGATAACGGTTCACCAGCCATTGGTTGACCTGTGTCAACCCAATAAAACCTGCCGCATTCATGCCAAAAATCCAGCTAAAATGCTGCGGCGTCACCCCATACCCTTCCATAATTAGCTCAGGTGCCGCGCTGATATACACAAACATCGAACCCATCAGCAGCCCTGCGCCAATCGCAGGATAATTAAACTGGGTGTCTTTGAGCAAATCCCAGTATTGACTGAGCACGTCATTCATCGGACGGTTGTTGCGAAACTCATCGGTCAAGGTTTCATGCAAAAACAGCCGGGTCAGCACGATATTTAAAATACCAAACCCCGCCAAAAACCAAAAAATCACCCGCCAACTGGCGACTTTTAACAACAACGACCCCAAGCTTGGTGCCAAAATCGGCGCAATCCCCATCACTAGGACCATCAGCGAAAATGCCTTTGCCATTTGCTTGGGATGCAAGCGGTCACGAATCATCGCCCGCGACACCACTGTTCCCACACACGCACCCAACGCCTGTAGCGTTCGTGAGACAAACAGCACGTATTCATTGGTAGTAGTGGCACACATCACCGAAGCAATCACATACAGTACCATGCCCACATACAAGGGCTTGATGCGCCCAATCCGATCCGAAATCGGACCATAAAACAACTGCCCGACCACCAATCCCACAAAATAGGCAGGCACCGAATTGGACATAAAAGCCGTTGCCACGCCAAAATCTTGTGCCATACTGGGCAAAGCCGGCAAGTACATATCAATCGACAGCGGACCGATAGCAATAATCAACCCCAAAATCATAATCCAAACTGTCGGATAGTCTAAGTCGTGCGATAGTTGAGGGTGCGGTGTTTGCGGTAGGTTCATAGTGATCAGTTTAAATAAAAAAGCACGTCTAAATAAAAAAGCAGGTAAAAATCATAAGTCGGCTATTATAAACAAATTTTCCTAAAATATTTTTCGTTATCGTTTAGTTTATGTGAGCAATCAACCATGTAGATTGGCTAAAACACCCCATAAAAAAGGCAGCCTTTGCTGCCTTTATTTAACAAATACCTTGACAGCTTACTGCAAAAAAGTACCCAAACGTCGACCCATTGTCACTGGCACTGAATTATAAAGACCTGCGCCCCAAGCCATGCCCGCTGATTTTGGTAATACCACAATCGCCGTTGAGCCCAAATAAAACCGCCCAAGCTCATCGCCTTTTTTCAACGTCATGTGATGGGTTTGACGCTGCACGCGATCGCTACGTTTGATTTTGCCTGTGGCAACTGTTTCAATCCCTGCTACAATCATCGCCCCGACTAGCACAACGCAAGCTTTACCAAATTCGGTATCAAACACACACACGCAGCGCTCGTTACGGGCAAACAAATCGGTAATGTTTTCAGCGGTCTCGTTATTGACCGAGAATAGCTGTCCTGGCACATAGATGGTTTCTACCAAAGTACCGTCAAACGGCATATGCACGCGGTGATAATTGGTCGGTGCCAAATACACGGTGACAAAACTCCCCTCTTGCATGGCTTTGCCAAGTTCATAATCCGCGAGCAATTGCCCGACTTCATACGATTTGCCTTTGGCTTGCAGGATTTGGTCTTTATCGATTTGCCCCAATTGCGATATCATGCCATCTGCAGGACAGATCAGCGCATCTGGATCATCATCAATCTTGCGCGCGCCATCTTTGAGCTCACGGGTAAAAAAATCATTAAAACTGTCATACTGAGAAAAACTACCGCGCGCATATTCCTCTAGCTTGATGCCATACACCGAAGCAAAGGTACGAATAAAGGTTTTTTTCACCATCGGATGACGGCTTTGGGCAAGACGACCTGCGATTTCACTGATTTTTTGTTGTGGGACAAGCGATTGTAACGTCGTAAACAAGGTCATAAGTTACTCGAGATTGGCATTTTAAAGTTGGCTTATTATAATCAAAATCCCCCTTAGAATCACGGTATATTAAACACTGGGCTACGAGTTAAGCGACAAGCTAGCTTTTAAGTTAAGCCGCTTACGCTCAAACTGACGGATAGGAAAAATCATGAAAGCAGTACTACAACGGGTGAAATTTGCCAAAGTAGCAGTCAACCAAGCGCCTCACCCACAACAAATCGTCGGCGAGATTGCACACGGCGTACTTGTCTACCTTGGACTTGGGCATGATGATACGCTTGCGATGGGGCAAAAAATGATTGATAAAATCCTCACCTATCGCGTATTTGAAAATGAGCTAGGCAAAATGGATAAAAATGTGCAAGAGGTTAATGGCGGCTTACTGTTGGTGTCGCAGTTTACCCTCCTTGCCAATACCCAATCGGGTAGACGTCCTGATTTTAAGCCCGCGATGGCGCCCGACACTGCCAAAGCTTTGTTTGCCCAGATAGTATCGTATGCCAAGACGCAATATGCAGCCGTGCAAACAGGCGAATTTGGCGCAGATATGCAAGTCAGCAGTTGCAATGATGGTCCGATAAATTTTATTTTTGAACTGTGATGCGACCTATGTTAAGTACCAAAAATTGAGTCAAACGCCGAATTTTTTACAACACCACAAATAAAAGCCATAAAAGCTTATCATTGTCATTTTTTTGTCATATTCTGAAGTTGTAATATGGGCATTGTAATATTGTTGTCATAAAATTATTTTGACAAACAGTTGCCTATTTTTATCGCTTGAGAAATTTATGAAAAATGAAACTATTTTGGTAGTGGAAGATGAGCCTGCCATTCGAGAAATGATCGTGACCACACTAGAGATGGCAGGATTTGATTGTTTGCAAGCCTCAGAAGTCTCTCAAGCACATCATTTGGTGGTCGATCATCGTCCCAACCTCATCTTATTAGATTGGATGCTACCCAATGGGCTATCAGGCATTGATTTATGCCGCCGCCTGAAAAAAGATGAAATGCTCTCTGAAATCCCTATCATCATGCTCACCGCCAAAGGCGAAGAAGATAACAAAGTTCAAGGACTTGACGCTGGGGCAGATGACTATATCACCAAGCCGTTTTCCACCCGTGAACTGGTTTCCCGTATCAAAGCGGTATTGCGCCGTAGTAGCGCATTGTCAGGCGAAAAACCCATTGATGTGGGCGGCTTGTCGCTAGACCCTGCCAGTCAGCGCGTGAGTGCCAATAACAAAGCGGTGGATATTGGACCGACAGAGTATCGGCTACTTGCTTTCTTTATGAGTCATCCCGAGCGGGCTTATACTCGCACCCAGCTACTCGATCAAGTGTGGGGTGGCAATGTGTATGTCGAAGATCGTACCATTGATGTGCATATCCGCCGCCTGCGTAAAGTGCTTGAGCCATTTGGGTTTGCGGACTATATCCAAACTGTACGTGGCACAGGCTATCGCTTTTCTAATAAAATCGACTAACAATAGCCTGATTAATCGCATTGAAATTTTTGCCAACTTATCCCAACTTCGCTATAGTAAGCTTTCTCAATGGATGCTAGAAAAATTAATATGTGGGCGAGCATTTCACCCGTCGTGACAGCTGGGGTTGCCGGGCTGTTGATTGGCGGGCTATTAGGGTTTTGGGGTTGGGGACTGGCGATAGGGCTTTGCCTGTATCAGCTATATTTTTTATGGTCGATACAACGCTTTAAAGCATGGTACAACAAAAACCCCGATGAGCCGCCGCCTGCATTTGAGTCCAACCTTAGTGTCGTTGCCAGCAATATCTACCAAGTCAATCGCCAAGAGAAATTGGCGCATCAGCAAACCGTTTCGCTGGTGCAAAAAGTGCGTGACTCGCTGAGCGCATTGCAAGACTCGATTATTCTGATTGATAAAAACGACTGTATCGAATGGTGGAACAACTCTGCCGAGCGGCTTTTTCAATTTAAAGCGCCCGACCAAGGTCGCAATGTGTTGACCATTATTCGCAACCCGCTTTTTCATCAATATTATCACCACATTGAAGACTATCCAGATGGTGTGCGTATCCATAACCCGTCTAATATCGAGCGCTATGTGCAGTGCAAGATTACCAAATTTGGGCAAGAAAAATTACTGCTGATTTATGATGTCACCCGTTTTCAGCATTTAGAACAGATGCGAAAAGACTTTGTGGCAAATGTTTCGCATGAACTTCGCACGCCGCTTACCGTCATCATGGGGTATGTGGAGACTTTGAGTGAACAGCCTGAGTTAGATCCGCGTATTGCTCGCGCGTTTACTCAGATGATGCAGCAAAGTCAGCGCATGAATAACATCATCAATGACTTACTGTTATTATCTCGACTAGAGAACGATGAAAAGCCCGCTGAGCCCAAAGACATTGATATTCCCAAAATGCTGATGCAATTATTTGACGATGCGCAGATGTACAACAAGTCATACGACCATATGATTCATTTGCATATCGACAGCACGTTACATATTTTGGGTTATGAAGATTATCTGCGAAGTGCGCTCAGTAACTTGATTACCAATGCCATGAAATACACCCCCAAAGGTGGTGAGATTAGTATTAGCTGGCATGAGTATGACGCGGGGGTATGTTTTAGCGTGACCGACAATGGCATTGGTATCGAGCAGCGCCATATTCAGCGCTTAACCGAGCGTTTTTATCGCGTGGACACGGGTCGAAGCCGTGAGACAGGGGGTACCGGTTTGGGGTTAGCAATTGTCAAACATGTCTTGTATCAGCACCATGCCACTCTTGATATCACCTCCACAGTTGGCAAAGGCTCGACCTTTACTGTGACCTTTCCAAAATCTGCCAGTATTCCAACCCAATCCCTTAATCCTGCAAGCCCACAAAGTTAAAATTTACTTGTGGCTGACGCCCTTGCATGATATCAGCAATCGCTTTTGCTGAGCCGTTCGAGTGCGTCCAGCCCAAAGTGCCATGTCCGGTGTTGAGATACAAATTATCAATACGTCCTTGGCGATTGACCGCGCGACCGATAATCGGCACATTTGACGGTGTCATCGGTCGCAGCCCTGTCCAATAATTTGGCTGAGTCAAATCTACCGCATCCCCAAACACCTCTCTTACCCGCCGCGTAATCGCTTGGCAACGAACGGGATTTAGCTCAAGGTTAAAACCGTTAAATTCAGCCGTTCCTGCTACTCGCAAGCGATCGCCTAAGCGCGAGTATACCAGTTTAAACTCATCATCAATCAAGCTCACATAAGGTGTCTCATCGGGTCGCAACACGGGGTACGTGGCTGAATAGCCTTTGGCAGGATAGATGGGTAAATTGATACCCAATGCTTTGACTAAGGCAGGACTATAACTCCCTAACGCCAGTACATAAGCATCCGCAGATAGTATCTGTGACTGCGCTGGCAAAGCGGCATTATCTTTGCTGTCAACGGACATTACTTCCACACCATCAATGTGTTGGTTATGATAAATAAGTCGTTTGATGGCGGTATTAAATAAAAATGTTACCCCTTGCTGTTGACAAAGTGCGGCCAAGCGATGGGTGAATTTTTGCGCATCCCCTGATTCATCAAGTGCGGTATAAGTCGCCCCAACCAATTCTTTGCCAATACCAGTTAACGCAGGCTCTAATTCTATCGCTTTATCCACACTAATCACTTGCCGATCACAACCCAATTGCTGCATCCGCTTAGTGGGTGCTATCGCTGCTTGAAACTCAGCATGATCGGTATAAAAATGCATAATACCGCGTGTCAGACAGTCATAATCAATGCCCGTTTGCGCCCTAACCTCCCCCAGTACTTGCCGAGAGTATAATCCTAAATTGACCATCTGCACCAGATTAGCATCGGCACTTTTCACATTGCACTGCTGCAAAAATTGCCAACCCCATCGCCACAGCGCCATATCAGGGGCTGTATCTTGTCCCGCATTGCCCGGCAAACCCAACAACCGACGCCAGCGAAACAACAATGGCGCATCTTCTCGAAATAACCATTTTAGCGCTTTATAGGGTGTATCAGGATTTGCCCAAGGCGTAGCATGTGACACAGATATTTGCCCACCATTGGCAAACGATGTTGACAATGCCGCGCTACTTTCACGCTCGATTACCGTTACCTCAAACCCTGCTTGTCGAAGCTGCCAAGCAGTGGTGACACCCACCACCCCTGCACCCAGCACGATTACCTGCTTTGTCATAACTTGCCTTATTGTCGTTAGCTGATGAATATCTATAGATAAAAAATGTAGATTGACTAGCAATCAATAAAAAGCCCCCAGTTATCATGGAGGCTTTTTTTCATTTATAAATAACATGGACTGAAATTTTAATCTATCAGCGTGAGTACAAACCGTTATTTGCTTAATTTACTGCTGATTTCACGTAGCAATAGTACTTCTTCTGAAGGTTCTGGTGCAGCCGCTTCTTGTGCTTCGCTTTGACGGCGTAGGCGGTTCATGGCTTTCACCAACATAAAAATGATAAATGCCAAAATAATAAAGTTGATTAAGATGGTGACAAAATTACCATATGCAAATACAGGTACACCCGCTTTTTTGAGCCCATCATACGTCATGGCGGTGCCTGCAGGTACATCACCTAATACCACAAACATATTGGTAAAGTCGATTCTGCCACCCATAATCGCAGAGATAATCGGCATAATAATATCTTCTACCAACGATGTCGTGATTTTACCAAATGCGCCGCCAATGATGACACCCACTGCCAAATCCATCACGTTGCCTTTGAGGGCAAACTCTTTAAATTCTGACATCATACTCATATAACTTCTCCTACTTTCAAACTAATTGCTACAATCGTTGACTAAAAAGCCCTTATCATCATAAGGAATTGTGTAAAATTTTAAACCTTTACTTTGGCAGTGTGTAGATTAAATTAAAAAAGCTTGTAACAGGTACAAGCTTTTTGTAAATAAATGTTAGGCTTTCTCAAAATTTTTATCGCATAGACTCGCTATTATTTACGACCGTTACGTTTACGCTCATTTTCAGTCAAGTATTTTTTGCGTAGACGAATTGATTTTGGTGTCACTTCAACCAGCTCATCATCTTCAATAAATTCAAGCGCTTGTTCAAGGGTGAAAATGATTGGCGGCGTTAAAATAATCGCATCATCGGTACCACTGGCGCGCACGTTCGTCAACTGTTTTGCTTTGGTTGGATTGACTACCATGTCATCGCTACGTGAGTTTTGACCGACAATCATACCTTCATAGACTTCAGTTTGTGGCGATACAAACATACGACCGCGTTCTTGAAGGTTAAATAGCGCATAGCCCAATACAGTACCATTCACCATAGAAATCAACACCCCATTTTGGCGTTTTGCCACATCGCCTGTTTTCACAGGACCATAATGTGAGAAACTTGAGGTCATGATACCGGTACCTGAGGTAATGGTTAAGAACTCAGAGCGAAAACCGATTAAACCACGTGACGGTACTACCGCTTCAATACGGATACGACCTTTGCCGTCAACTTCCATATTGGTCAATTCGCCTTTACGGTAGCCCATTTGCTCCATTACCGCGCCTTGGTGCTGTTCTTCAACGTCAAAAATCACATTTTCAAACGGCTCTTGTTTCTCACCCTCGATTTCACGAACAATTACTTCTGGACGTGACACACCCAGCTCAAAACCTTCACGGCGCATATTCTCAATCAATACAGATAAATGAAGTTCCCCACGACCTGATACTTTAAATTTATCAGGACTGTCGGTATCTTCTACGCGAAGTGCCACGTTATGAATTAACTCACGTTCTAGGCGTTCACGAATATTGCGCGACGTCACGAATTTACCTTCTTTACCCGCAAATGGTGAGTTGTTCACTTGGAAAGTCATCGATACGGTTGGCTCATCGACACTTAGCGGTGGTAAGGCTTCTACGTTTTGTGGATCACAGATAGTATCAGAAATATTTAACGCATCGATACCCGTGATACAGACGATATCACCTGCCTGTGCCATAGGTACTTCGATACGGTCAAGACCATGGTAACCCATGATTTGTAGGATACGGCCGTTACGTTTATTACCTTCTTTATCAACAATCGTTACAGGTGTATTGGTTTTAACTGACCCACGCTGAATACGACCGATACCAATCAAACCTTTGAAGTTATCATAATCAAGGCTTGAAATCTGCATACGGAATGGACCGTCCGTATCCACCTGTGGTGGCTCAACAACATTAACGATGGTTTCAAACAATGGCTGCATATCTTCTGCAAGCTCGTCAGGCGATAACCCTGCAATACCATTCATGGCAGAGGTATAAACGATTGGAAAATCTAGCTGCTCATCTGTCGCACCCAAATTATCAAACAAATCAAACACCTGATCCATGACCCAGTCTGGACGTGCGCTTGGTTTGTCAATTTTATTAATCACCACGATTGGCTTTAAGCCACGGGCAAATGCTTTTGAGGTCACAAAACGGGTTTGTGGCATAGGACCATCAACGGCATCAACTAATAACAACACACAGTCAACCATCGACATCACCCGTTCAACTTCACCACCGAAGTCGGCGTGACCGGGGGTGTCGACGATGTTAATACGGTATTCAACGCCGTCTTTAGGATTGGTCCATTTGATCGCCGTATTTTTGGCTAAAATGGTAATACCACGCTCTTGCTCTAATGCGTTAGAGTCCATGACACGTTCAACTTCTGCGGCACGCTCACCAAAAGTACCTGATTGTTGTAACAGTTTATCGACTAGAGTAGTTTTACCATGGTCAACGTGGGCAATAATCGCAATATTGCGAAGATTTTTGATTGAATCTGACATAAAAAAATAGCTCTTGAAAATTCGGCTAGGAAGGGAAATTAAAACACGCGGTAGTATAACATCTTATCGTTAAAAATAGATTAAATTTATCTAAGTTGAGTCTATAGGGGATAATAAAAATAAAAAAGCTACCAACGAGGGTAGCTTTTTTTAGTTAATAGCTAATTATTGTACGTTCATGTCTTTAGTTTGAACGGTTGTGCCAGAGTTGTTACCAGTGATGATAGCATATACACGACGGTTCATTGCACGGCCTTCAGCAGTGTTGTTGTCTGCGATTGGGCGGTCATAACCGTAACCCACTGTGCTAATACGTTGTGGTGCAACACCAAATTGGTTAACTAACATTGATTTAACCGCATTTGCACGTGCTTCAGACAAACGTTGGTTGTAACGCGCAGATGGACCAGTTTTTGAAGCATGACCTTCAATTGAAGCTGTTGAATTTGGATATTCATTCATTTTTTCAGCAACTTTTTGGATTTCTGGTTTGTACTGATCTTTGATGACAGTTTTGTCATTGTCAAAGAATACACGTAATTCCATACGTAATGCGTCATCAACTGGGATTTCACGTGGGCAACCATCAGCATCTACAACAACGTTTAATGGGGTGCCTGGGCATTTGTCAACGCTATTTAATACGCCATCTTGGTCGTCATCACCATCAGTCACAACGATTGGTTCAACAGGGATAGGCTCAACTACTGGCGCTGCTGGTGCCAAGTGACCACCTAGAACTACGTTAAGACCTGCTAATGCTAGACCTTCCCACCAATCGTTATCGAAGTTATAGATCGCACGACCTTCACCACGTAAACTTAATGCGTCATTGATACGGTAGTAAGCACCAAGACCTAAGTTACCAATTGTGTCTTTAGAAGTTGCTTTGCTGCCATCATCAAATACCATTGAGGTTTTTGATTGACCTGCACCGATTAACACATATGGCTTGAATGGGCTGTTAGTGTAGCCACTAAAGGTTTCAGTACCGATAGTAAAGTTACCTGAGTATGATTTTTGTTCAAATTCAACTCCATTAACCTTATCGCCGTTGCTATTTAATGCATCAGAATCAGTTTCACCGTACTCTAATTCAAGTGCGATAGTAGGTGTCAATTCGATACCAATACCTGCACCAGTGTACAAGTCGTTATCTTGGTGAGTACCTGCGAATTGCTCGCCTTGTTTGTCTTCAGTATCACCAATACCATCTACATAGTGATAACCTAGTAGTAAAGGTGTAACAGTAACGCCTGCGTTAGCGGCTACTGGCATAACAGCTGCAGCAACAACTGCTAGAGCGATTTTATTTAGCTTCATAGAAGTCCTCCAAAGGATTGGCTCATTTTAAATTAAAATAACCTGACAGTTAATTCACAAAATAACACATCAAAACACATGCAATTTATGAACTTGTTAAATATAGCTTAACGCCTAAAAATTGTGTTTACAACTCTTTTTTTTACATTGCTACACAATATTACACGAACATCACAATATGTTATATTTTTATTTTTTAGTAGCCAAGCTAATCGCTTACGCTCGATACTAAGAATTCAACAACCATCATGATTCGACATTACACATCAAAACTATACACTTCTCTCGAAAAGGATTTTAATACAGTCTATTTAAATTTACCATATCTTAAATTCATACTGTCACTAAATGATACATTCTAGTGACATTCACTTACTAAATAAATGAGACATTTACGTTTCAGGCACAACAGTTTTTTCTCAATAATGTTTTAGAACCAGTAACAATAGGTATTTGAACATTTAAACCCATCTGTGCCTATGAAATCCTTACTATCTAGAATAGACATTCCATTACCTGATAACATCAGTCGTTTAGTCGCTTTCATTCACTTTCTAGCCACCAGCCTTACCTTATAGTTCAATATTTGTTTGTTAATTCTTTTGAACTCTATATAATAATGAACTAAAGTCCTTTATTGTGTTATCCCATCATCACTTAACCGGTAGCTTTAATAGCATGAATGATTCGAAAGCCAACGTATTCTCAATAAAAAGACAGGGGTTTACTTTAATTGAAACAGTCGTCGTTTTGACTGTTTTATCTATCATCGTAGCGATGGCTTCGATTACTATTACCAACAGCTTAAAGCAAATGGAAGCAAAAAGCACCGCTTCAAGCTTAATGAATTTTTTAAGCAGTGCAAAACAAGAGGCGTTGATTTATCAAAACCCTGTCGTCGCCTGTGTCGCCAATGATAACTTGGCTTGCGTGACAACTGGCGGTCATCAGCTGATTAGCTTTATCGATAAAAATAACAATAACAGCTATGAGGCAGCGGTAGATAAACTCAATCATCAGCTTACGTTAGATTTGTCCTGGGGGGTGCTGACGGCAAATATCTCGCTGAATAACAACTATATTATTTTTAAGCCAGAAAACGCTAGACCCATTGGTTATATGGGTAATATTCAATACTGCCCTTTAGATGGTAAGGTCGATAATCGACTAAAGGTAAGTTTTAGTAAAACAGGCATTATTAAATATAAGCCCTACTCAGTTGAACAATTTAATTGCCCCTAATAGCTAGGCTTTTGCTGTAAATGCTTTTCTCATTGCGCTCACCGCTTCGCTAAGTCCCATAAACACACTGTCTGCAATAATGGCATGACCGATGTTTAGTTCATGGATGCCACCCATATTAGCAATGGGTGCAACGTTGTCACGGGTAAGACCGTGCCCTGCATTGACCAGTAAACTTGCTTTTGCCTCGTGGGCATGAGTCACGGCTGTTTTGATACGGGTGATTTCATGGCTAATTTTAACTTGGTCATGTTGCAAACAATAGTCAGCATAAGCGCCTGTGTGTAGTTCAATGGCATCTGCCCCGAGCGCAATGCTTTTATCAATTTGCGCCAACTCTGGATCAATGAATAGTGACACTTGAGTGCCGACCTGATGTAACTGTTGAATCGCACTGGCTATTTTGTGCTGATTACCAATCACATCAAGCCCGCCTTCGGTGGTCAGTTCTTGGCGTTTTTCAGGGACAAAGCACACCCAAGCTGGCTTAACATCACAGGCTATCGCAACCATCTCGTCAGTGACCGCCATTTCAAGGTTCATCCGCGTCGTTATGACTTTGGCAAGCCGATAAACATCATCATCTTGAATGTGACGACGATCTTCACGCAAATGCAGCGTGATACCATCCGCCCCTGCCTGCTCACAAATTAATGCCCCTGCCACAGGATCGGGATACGCCACGCCACGCGCTTGACGCAAGGTTGCAATATGGTCGATATTGACACCGAGTAAGGGTTGATTGCTGGTCATGATATGCCCTATTTTGTCTATGATTGATACTGAGTAAGCTTATTGATATTGGGTAAGCTGCTGCCAAAGTTCTCGGCTTTGCAAGGTTTGATAATTGAGTAAATTATCCATCAAATGGCGGTGCATGGCACTGATGCTATTGACCAATTGTTTGGCTAAATCAAAATCTTGTTGCATCATTTGGTTAAACATCGTTTCATCTTGCAAACATTGATACCAAGTTAGCAGCTGCTCACCTGTTAATGCTATGTCGGTTTTATCCAAGGGTAAAACTGGCATAAATCCCTGCTGTAGTTGGTATTGATAACGCTGCGATAGGATTATTAAATCCCCTAACGCATCTTTAGCAAAATCGAACCCATAGCCTAATTGTTCAAACAATACATTTTCAAAGCGTCTTAAATACCACTTTAAACGGGTCATATCATATGGCGATTGCGCTGGGTCGACAAACAGCGTTGCCATGTTTGCAACGCACTGCTGATATGCTTGCCATATCTCAGCAAACGGCTCTTCAATAGGCAATAGTTTTTGCAAAATTTCATTGAGATACATGCCTGCATACAGGCTTTGTCCGGTGAGGATAATGTGATTTTGCAAAATCTGGCTTTGACTAAAGGTTTTTAGGCTATTTTTACCATTGCCAAAAAATTGTATGGGGATAAATAGCGGTAAGTTTTTTTTACCGATACCATGTACTACGCCCCATTCTTCACTAAACAGGTAAACCAAACTACGGCTTTCACCATACGGCTTTTGGTGCAGAATATAACCTGTTAGCAGTTGATTGCGCATAGTAGCTTATTTGCCTTATTTTTCAGTAGCCCAAACTCGTTAGCGCACGCTCATCATCTGACCAGCCTTTTTTGACTTTGACCCACAGCGTCAGCATCACTTTTTTATCAAACATTTTTTCCATGTCTTGGCGCGCTTCGATGCCGATTTGTTTGATTTTTTCGCCTTTATCACCGATGACAATCACCTTTTGACCCTGACGCTCGACAAAAATCGTGGCATCGATAAAGGTCACAGCTTTACGCCATTTGCCTGTTTTTGGGTCTTGATGCGCGGGCTCATCCTTGAAGGTGTCGATTTGTACGGTTAAATCGTAAGGAATCTCATCGCCCGATGCGCGCATCACTTTTTCACGAATGATTTCACTGGCTAAAAAGCGTTCTGAACGGTCAGTGACTTGTTCTGCATCATAGATGGGCGCTGCAATCGGTAAATGCTTACCGATGACTCGTACTAGCTCATCTAAGTTATGCGCACGTAATGCAGATACGGGCACGATATCACTAAATACTTGGGTGTCATGCAGTTTTTGTAGTAGCGCGAACAGCTGAGCTTCGTCCTTAATGGTGTCGCTTTTATTAATCACTGCAATCACAGGGACACCCAAATTTTGCACTTTGGCAAACACCAGCTCATCATCTTCCACCCATTTTAGGCTATCAATCACAAACAATACCGCATCAACGTCTGCCAAAGCCGAAGTTGCTGCCTTATTCATACGCTCATTGATAGCGCGCACTTCGCGGCTATGGATACCTGGGGTGTCAACAAAAATCGCTTGTAGTTGCTCGTTGGTCAAAATTCCCATAATGCGATGGCGGGTGGTTTGGGGTTTTCGCGAGGTAATCGACAATTTTTGACCCAACACATGATTCATCAATGTTGATTTACCCACGTTTGGACGTCCGACAATGGCTACATACCCCGTGCGAAAATCCACCGCACGCGCGGGCGCTGATTCACTTTGCCCACTGAAGAATTGACTGATAACATCCTGGTTGTTGTCCGCTGATGGATTGTCGACAGCTGGGTCAGTGGTTGTTTGTTGGGTAGCGTCTGCTTGGTTAGACATAAAGTGGGATCTCAACATTGGTTTAAAGGGTACAAATTATTGTAGAATAGTTTTGAGCAAATTTCAGTAAGCATTTCAGCAAATTTGGGTGTTGACAGTATAGCAGGTCGGCAAATTAGCGCAGCGGGGGTAACAAATCACTGATTTTAGCCAGCATGGCTTCGGCGCAGCGCTGCTCGGCAATACGGCGACTTTCCCCTTGTGCTGTGACTAAAGCTTGGGTCGGTGCTATGGGTTTGGCGGTTTTATTGTCAAAAATAATGTCGACTTGGCAGCTGACCACAAAAATTTGATTGGGGGCATTGCCAATGGTTTCGGTCACTTCATAGCGTGGCAGCGCAAGTTGGTGTGCTTGCAACAGCTCTTGTAAACGGCTTTTGGCATCTTTTAGCACTTTTTGTTCTTTCACTTTTTCGAACAAATCTTCAAACCACGCCAGCACACAAGCTTTAACCGTATCAAAATTTTGACTATCAAGATAAATAGCGCCAATCAAGGCTTCAACGCTATCTGCCAAGATTGAGGCGCGCTGACGACCACCGCCTTTACGCTCGCCCACCCCTAAAATCAAATAATCTGACAAATTGAGCTGCTTTGCAATAATCACCAAGGTTTCTTCGCGCACAAGCGATGCACGTAAGCGACTGAGCCGACCTTCATTATAGTCGGGATAGCGCAAAAATAAGGCTTCTGCGATGATCACACCGAGCAATGCATCTCCCAAGAACTCTAATCGCTCATAATTGTGTTCGCTATCAAATGAGCGATGCATGAGTGCCATAATGGGTAAATTCACATTATCAAACTGATAACCCATTTGATAAAACAGCGCGGTTAATTGACGCACTTGTGGCGGTAGTTTTTTGAGATTAAAGGTAGGGATAGTGATTGGTAAATTCATCTGCTTCAAATTGTTAGAAAAGTATTCGCCATTTAAATCATCACATGGCCATCACTTACTTAAGATTGGGGCTATAGATCGGAAGAGA